>OFLS01000008.1_pt1 | contig 253425 bp, 214 predicted proteins | sample 1540891 | NCBI WGS metagenome assembly OFLS01 (sample SAMEA4413038, study PRJEB24355) | metagenome | biome: human; feature: gut; material: faeces | place: United Kingdom | collected 2010
ATTGTGATACCACGTTCTTTTTCTTCTGGAGCGTTGTCAATCATGTCATATGATTGTGCAACTGAGTCACCATTTTTTGCTAATACAGTAGCGATTGCTGCTGTTAATGTTGTTTTACCATGGTCAACGTGACCGATAGTACCGATATTGGCATGTTCTTTAGAACGATCGAATTTTTCTTTTGCCATTATAAAATCTCTCCTATTCTAATTAAAAATAATATTTAAATTTATCTCTCATGATAGTTTCTCACCATCATGAGAAATTATTTATAGCGATGCAAAAAGAATTTTACAATTCTTTTATAATGCATTCACCCCAAAAAATCAAACTATAAAGATGATAGCTTACATTTAAGCTCACCTTGTATTTTAACCTAGGCTAGCTAGTCAAAACAAGTTATATTATTCACCTTTATTTTTCTTGATAATATCTTCAGCGATTGATTTTGGAACTTCAGCATAGTGATCGAAGTACATAGTGTAAGTACCGCGACCTTGAGTGTTTGAACGTAATGATGTTGCATAACCGAACATTTCTGAAAGTGGTACATAAGCATTAACAACTTGTGCATTACCACGAGGTTCCATACCATCAACACGTCCACGACGAGATGTTACGTCACCCATGATATCACCCATGTACTCTTCAGGCATTTCAATAGTTACTTTCATCATTGGTTCTAAGATTACAGGATCACATTTTTTAGCAGCTTCTTTAAGTGCTAATGATGCAGCAATTTTGAAGGCCATTTCAGATGAATCGACATCATGGTATGAACCATCATATAATTTAGCTTTAACATCAATTAAAGGATAACCTGCTAAGACACCATTTTCCATAGCATCTTTAAGACCAGCTTCTACTGATGGAATGTATTCACGAGGAACTACACCACCAACGATAGCGTTTTCGAATTCGAAACCTGCGCCTGTTTCGTTTGGTGTGAATTCAATGTGAACATCACCGTATTGACCACGACCACCAGATTGACGAGAGAATTTACCTTGAACTTGTGCAGATGATTTGAATGTTTCACGATATGAAACCATTGGAGCACCTACGTTACATTCAACGTTGAATTCTTTCTTCATACGGTCTACTTTGATGTCTAAGTGAAGCTCACCCATACCACCGATGATAACTTGTCCAGTTTCTTCGTCAGTGTGTGCATGGAATGTTGGGTCTTCTTCTTGTAATTTAACTAAAGCTTGAGTCATTTTATCTTGGTCAGCTTTAGATTTTGGCTCTACTGATAAGTGAATAACTGGCTCTGGGAATTCCATTGATTCCAAGATAATGTCATTTTTCTCACCACATAAAGTATCACCAGTACCTGTATCTTTAAGACCTACCGCAGCAGCGATATCTCCAGAGTATACAGTATCGATTTCTTGACGTGAGTTAGCGTGCATTTGTAATAAACGACCTACACGTTCACGTTTACCTTTAGTAGAGTTCTTAACGTATGAACCAGATGTCATTGTACCTGAATACACACGGAAGAATGTCAATTTACCAACATAAGGGTCAGTCATAACTTTGAACGCTAATGCAGCGAATTCAGCTGAATCGTCTGCTTTCGCGATTACTTCTTCTTCAGGGTTGCTAGCACGGTGACCAATAATTGGTTTAACGTCTAGTGGTGAAGGTAAGTAATCAATTACAGCGTCAAGCATTAATTGAACACCTTTGTTTTTGAAAGCTGTACCACAAAGTACTGGGTAGAATTCTACGTTAGTAGTAGCTTGGCGGATAGCTTCTTTTAATTCAGAAACTGAAATTTCTTCGTCACCAAGATATTTTTCCATTAATTCGTCGCTAGTTTCTGCAACTGCTTCGATTAAGCTAGCACGAGCTTCTTCAGCTCTATCTAAGTGGTCTTCAGGAATTTCAATTTCTTCAATTTCAGTACCTAAATCATTTGTATATTTGAAACATTTCATTTCAACTAAGTCAATGATTGCTTCGAATTCGTCTTCCGCACCAATTGGTAATTGGATTGGAGCAGCGTTAGCTTGTAAACGATCATGTAATGATTCTACTGAATAGAAGAAGTCCGCACCGATTTTATCCATTTTGTTACAGAATACAATACGAGGAACTTTATATTCAGTCGCTTGACGCCAAACAGTTTCTGTTTGAGGTTCTACACCTGATTGAGAGTCAAGAACTGTTACCGCACCATCTAATACGCGTAGAGAACGTTGTACTTCAATTGTGAAGTCCACGTGTCCTGGAGTATCGATGATATTTACACGGTAGCCTTTCCACTGTGCAGTTGTCGCAGCGGATGTAATCGTGATACCACGTTCTTGTTCTTGTTCCATCCAGTCCATTTGTGAAGCACCTTCATGGGTTTCACCGATTTTATGGATTTTACCAGTGTAGTACAAGATACGCTCAGTTGTTGTTGTTTTACCAGCATCAACGTGGGCCATGATACCAATGTTACGAGTTTTTTCAAGTGAAAATTCTCTTGCCATTTTGTATGTTTACTCCTCTCTTTATTTAAATCGATTGTAAATTGACTTTCTGCTGCCACTTTACGCGACAGACAGAGAGGATCTTACCAACGATAATGAGCAAATGCGCGGTTTGCGTCTGCCATTTTGTGTGTGTCTTCGCGTTTTTTAACAGAAGCGCCAGTGTTGTTAGCAGCATCCATGATTTCTTTCGCTAGACGTTCTTCCATTGTGTGTTCACCACGTAGACGTGCGTAGTTAACTACCCAACGTAAACCTAAAGTTGTACGACGTTCTGGACGAACTTCAACTGGTACTTGGTAGTTAGAACCCCCAACACGACGTGCTTTAACTTCAAGAACAGGCATAACGTTTTTCATTGCTTGTTCAAAAACTTCCAATGGATCGTTACCTGTAGATTCTTTGATGATATCAAATGAATTATAGATAATGTTAGCAGCAATCCCGCGTTTACCGTCAACCATTACACGGTTGATTAAGCGAGTTACTAATTTTGAGTTATAAATTGGATCTGGTAAAACATCACGTTTTGCAACAGGACCTTTACGAGGCATCCGTAACTCCTCCTTCCGAAATATGATTTTTCAAGTTGTTATTGTCTTATTATAATTAAGCTTTAGGACGTTTTGTACCGTATTTAGAGCGGCTTTGTTTACGGTCGTTAACACCGGCAGTATCAAGCGCACCACGAACGATATGGTAACGTACCCCTGGTAAGTCTTTTACACGTCCACCACGTAATAATACCACGCTGTGTTCTTGTAAGTTGTGACCGATACCTGGGATATAAGCTGTAACTTCGATTAAGTTTGACAAACGAACACGGGCATATTTACGTAAAGCTGAGTTCGGTTTTTTAGGTGTCATCGTACCCACACGTGTACAAACTCCACGTTTTTGCGGAGAGTTAACGTTTGTTTGAGTTTTCTTAAAACTGTTATATCCTTTGTTTAAGGCTGGTGAATCAGATTTTTCTACTTTAGATTTACGAGGTTTACGTACTAATTGGTTAATTGTAGGCATTCCTTGTTCTCCTCCTTCCTTACTTCGCTTCTAGTTCCACACATCCAGGTGGTTCTTTTTTCGCGATAAAAAATAATGCAATCTCTGCACTCTTTATCAAATATGCTTTGATAGACAGTCAGCACGTCCCTATAAGGAACCTGTAGATAAAGCACCTTTGTTAGGATACCACGATAAGTATCAGCTGTCAACCCTCTTCTTTCGCCTTTCGAAAAAAAGATTTTCCTTCTATTTAAACGTACTTTTCCTTTAAAAATTTTTATGACTTTTTCAAAAACTTTCTATCTTTTTTAGTTAAATAACGGTACAATATCTTTGACTATTGAAGGGGGCGGAAAACAGCGATGAATCTGAAACAAATGGTAGGAATCGAAGCTGCAAAATATGTAGAAGACGGCATGATTGTCGGTTTGGGTACTGGCTCAACAGCAAAATTTATGGTAGACGAAATTGGTCGTCGCGTAAAAGAAGAAGGATTGTCAATCGTAGGGGTTACTACTTCAAAAGAAACAGAGAAACAAGCCTTGGCCTTGGGCATTCCTTTAAAAAGTATTGATGAGGTTCCGTATGTGGATCTTACGATTGATGGCGCCGATGAAATCAGCGCTGATTTTCAAGGAATCAAAGGCGGTGGCGCTGCCTTACTTTTTGAAAAAATTGTGGCCACTTATTCAAAGAAATGTATTTGGATTGTGGATAAATCAAAAATGGTGGACGATTTAGGGGCTTTCCCGCTTCCAGTTGAGGTTGTTCCTTATGGCAGCCGCCAACTAGTGCATTTATTTGAAGAAAAAGGCTATCACCCAACACTTCGTTTAAACGCTGCTGGCGAAACATTAATAACAGATGGAGGCCACCATATCATCGATTTGCATTTAGAAAAAATTACAGATCCAGAAGCTTTGGGTTCTTATTTAGACAACTTGGTTGGCGTCGTTGAACACGGCTTATTTTTAAATATGGTTTCTATGGTAATCGTCGGTTATGAAGATGGACCGAAAACCTTACATGTTCCCGCACGTTAAGAATGTGTGAAAAAAGATTATTTATATAGGAAGGATAATATATGAAACGAATTGGTTATGCACGCACAACTATTATTGAAGACGATTTAAAAAATCAACTAACCACTCTCCAATCGTTTGGTTGTGATGATATTTTCCAAGAGACATTTGATCCTCAAGCGGAGATCAGTGTCTTAGACGAAGTCGAAAAACTTCTTTCTGCTGGGGATACACTTATTGTTTGTAAATTGCACCATTTAGGTAAAACAACCCGCCAATTAACAGACTTTATGAAAATGTTAAAGGAAAAACAAGTTGATTTTGTCAGCATTTCAGAAGGAATTGATACTCACCTTCCAACAGGTGAAGCCTATTTCCAATTAATGGAGAGCTTATCCGCGATGGAATGTGCACTAATTAAAGAACGAACACTCGTCGGGCTCCACAAAGCTCGTGAAAACGGAAAAGTAGGTGGACGTCCAAAAATCGATGGACGCACCGTCCGCAAAATCCGTGCATTATATTACGAAAACAAAGAAACCATCCAGTTTATTTCTAATAAATGCGGCGTTTCGGTGGGCACTTGTTATAAGTACATCAATTTACCTGAGACAGATGTCGAGCGGCTGTATTCCTAAGAATAAAAAAGAAGTCCTTCAGATGGGGCTTCTTTTTTGATTCGATTTCACTCTAATTTTTCAGCAACTTTCACGTTTTTTTACTATTTTCCATTGGAAATCTTGCGCAAAACGGTGTACAATAAACGTGGAAATCTTATTTTCAGAAAACTAAACTCAAAGGAGAGCTTATACATGCCAAAATTAGTTTTTTCTCGTCATGGACTTAGCGAATGGAATGCCTTAAACCAATTTACTGGATGGGCTGACGTAGATTTAGCACCTGAAGGTGTTGAAGAAGCAAAAGAAGGCGGCCGTAAAATTAAAGAAGCAGGCATCGAATTCGACGTTGCTTATACTTCTGTTTTAACTCGTGCCATCAAAACTTGTAACTATTTACTAGAATACTCAGATCAATTATGGGTACCTCAAATCAAATCTTGGCGCTTAAACGAACGTCATTATGGTAAATTACAAGGACTAAACAAAAAAGAAACTGCTGAAAAATACGGAGACGAACAAGTCCACATCTGGCGTCGTTCTTACGATACTCTTCCTCCATTAATGGAAGCAACAGATGAAGGTTCTGCAGCAAACGACCGTCGTTATGCAATGTTAGACCAACGCGATATTCCTGGTGGCGAAAACTTGAAAGTTACTTTGGAACGTGCATTACCATTCTGGCAAGATGAAATTGCGCCAGCTTTAAAAGACAACAAAACTGTCTTAGTAGCGGCTCATGGTAATTCATTACGTGCTTTAGCTAAACACATCGAAGGCATTTCTGATGAAGATATTATGGATCTTGAAATCCCAACAGGTAAACCATTAGTTTATGAATTAAACGATGATTTAACTGTGAAAGAAAAATACTACTTATAAGAACTTGTTTCTTATTAACAAAAGCGGTTTGCCAAGGCAAACCGCTTTTTTATGGATTAAATAAATTGACTTTCGGTTAAACAATCTTTATAAATCGCTACTATGTCCGCTACATCCAATGGTACATAAGCCTTTTCAGCAATTGCACTATGGGCCACAGCTTGTTGTGCCATTTCTTCAAATTTATCTGCTTCGATGCCAACTTCTGGTAATGTCATTGGAATGCCACAAGCCACAAAGTAATCATACAATGCTTGAATACCTTTTTTCGCTGCTACTTCCTCTTCTTGTTCGACTATTCCCCAAACATTTCGAGCAAACTGTGCAAATTTGCCTACGGTTTGTTCAGACAAAACGTAATTCATCCAACGAGGCGTTAAAATTGCTAAGCCAATCCCATGCGTAATGTCATAAAACGCACTTAATTCATGTTCCATTGGGTGACAAGACCAAACACCTTGTTTGCCGCGCCCTGTTAAACCATTTAAGGCTAAACTACTTGCCCACATTAAATTAGCACGTGCATCATAATCTTCTGGATTTTCTAAAGCAATAGGACAATTTTTGATAACCGTTCGCATTAAGCCTTCTGACACAAAATCTTGGACGTCCGTGCCTGTCGAAATACTAAAATAGTTTTCAATCAAATGACTGAAAATATCCGCTGAGCCAGCTGCTGTTTGATTTTGAGGAACCGTAAAAGTATTCGTTGGATCCAAGAACGAAACTTTTGGAATCATATTCGGACCACCAAAGCCTAATTTTTGATTGGTTTCTAAGTTAGAAATGACAGCACCTGCGTTCATTTCACTACCTGTTGCTGCTAAAGTCAAGATAGTCACGATTGGTAAAGCAGGACCAGTATACCCTTTTCTGGCTGCAATAACTGTCCAGATATCTTCTTCCGAATAAAAGCCCGCAGCTATTGCTTTGGAACAGTCAATGGTTGAACCACCGCCAACTGCTAAAATAACATCGACTTGGTTTTCTTTACACAACTCAATTCCTTTTCTAACGGTTTCAATGCGCGGGTTTGGTTCGACACCGCTCAACTCAATCAATGTATGCCCGTTTTTTTGGGCCAAATCAGTAATTTGTTGGTACAAGCCATTACGTTTGATACTACCGCCACCATAAACAAGTAAGACATTTTTGCCAAATTGATCTAACACAGCAGGTAATTCGTCTAAACGATCTTTCCCAAAACGGATGTCTGTTGGTACATAAAAATTAAAGTTTTCCATTCTTTCATCCTCCATTCAATCCTCTTACGCATTTATCATACTATTTTTTCAAAAATCCGCCAATAAAAAAGCCGAGCAAATGACAGTTGCTTTCACAACGACCGATTGACCCAGCTTTTGATTCTTTTTTATAACGAATCGCTTGTTTTGATTAACAAATAAAGAAAATAAGGCGCACCGATGATCGCAACAATAATCCCTGCAGGCATTTCTCCATTGCCAGGCAATAGCCGACCAATCGTATCACTAACCAATAAAAGTAAACTCCCAAACAACGCCGCCAATGGCAATACCTGTTTTTGTTGCGTAAAACCACATTTGCGAGCAATATGTGGCGCAAGTAAACCTAAAAAATTAATTCCCCCTGTAACGGAAATCGCTGATGCCGCCAACATCACCGCTAACAGCAACGAAACGATTCGTTCTTTTTTCACAGCAATACCTACAGAAATAGCTGTTTCGTCCCCCAATTGTAAAATATCCAACAGACGATGACGCTTCATCGCAAAAAAGAACCCAATGACTAGCCAAGGCAACAAAGCGCCCACAAAGAACCAATTACTGCCCCAGATACTGCCTGCTTGCCACATTGTAACAAAACGGTACTTTTCAGTGTCAATTTTTGATGTAATTAATAAGGTGAGTGCTGAAATACCCGTACTCAAAATGACACCCGCTAAGACCATTCGAACTGGCGTCAATCCTAAACGATGATGATACGCGATTACCAAAATCCCAACAGCCGCTAGCAAGCCGCCAACTAAGGCCACGAGTGGAAGTGCAAACGTTGTGATACTTGTCGTCTCAACAAAACTAATAAACAAAATCACTGCCAAACCCGCACCCGCATTAATACCTAAAATCCCAGTATCTGCTAACGGATTCCGAGTAATCCCTTGAAGAATAGCGCCGCTTAAGCCTAAAGCTGCGCCCGCTAGGACCGCAAGCACAATCCGTGGTAACCGAAAATCCCAAACTAACAGTTGTTTGGCCTGACTTCCCTGTCCCAAAATAAGGGCTTTTAAATCCATGACGGAAACAGATAATTCCCCTTGCGTTAAACTGATACAAGCAGTTAGGATAATCCCAACTATTAAGATAGCCACCCAACGGGACACTTTTTTCTGTGTCATCCTAGTTGCCCTCCTTTACGAAATAAATAAAGAAAGAATGGGATGCCAATTAAGGCCGTGATAATCCCAAATGGTGTTTCAAAAGGCGGATTCACCATTCGAGCGATTAAATCTGCCACCAAAACGAGGAGCGCACCGCCTAACGCCGAGAACGGAATCAAGCGCCGGTAATTTTCTCCAGAAACTGTTCGCATCACATGAGGCACCACCAAACCAACAAAACTGACCGAGCCAACCAGCGCCACAGACAATCCTGATAAAAGCAAAATCGTTATACTGGCAAACAACCGAATACGCTGCGGATTTCGCCCCAAACCAATTGTTGCATCATCGCCAAACCGTAAAATAGTCACCGACGGACTAATCAGAACTGCTAATGCAAATGCGCCCAGAAAGATAGGAACGACTATTTTTAATTGTGCCCAAGAAATAACGCTGACACCGCCAAGAAACCAAAACGTTAACTCTTGACTCAAATTGAACTGAATGGCTAAGAATTGACTAAATGATAAAAAAAGAGCACTAATACCAGCTCCCACTAAGGTCAGACGCATGGGGCTTGCTCCTCGAATTGAATGATTAGAAAGATAATAAATCAGTGCCACACTCACGCCGGCACCAAGAAAAGAAACAACTAAAAGCCACCAATAACTTGCCTGAGGGAGGAAAGCAAAAACAAGCGCTAAGCCCAAGCCAGCCCCAGCATTGATACCCAGCAAGCCAGAATCTGCCAATGGGTTTTGCGTAATCCCTTGCGCTAACGCCCCACTCACTGCTAAACTTGCCCCCACAAAAGCGGCCCCTAAAATCCGCGGCAACCGAACCGTTTGGATGACTTGATGCGCTTGATTGGTCGCATCGAAGTGCGTAAATGATTCAATAATCGTTTGAATCGAAACCGACGTCGCACCAAACATCAATGACAGAAGCATTGTCCCCAGTAGCAAAAAAAGACAGACAAGCAACACTTGCCATTGGTGTCTACAAAATCCGCTTATGCCTTTCATCCATCCAGCTCCATTTCCATCAACTCATAAGAAAGCACTAGTGGCCGCTGTGTCTGACTATGATAACTAATTTCTGCTTGAATAGCGAAAACATCTGCTAAGCCAGTAACAGTAATCACTTCTTGCGGCGTTCCCTCATTGATAATCTTTCCCTCTTTCATCGCAATCACGCGATCAGAAAAACGAGAAGCTAAATTAATATCATGAATCGTCATCACGATAGTTTTCTGATGTTCTTGATTAATTCGTTTTAACACATTTAAAATTTCTAGCTGATGCGCTGGATCCAAATAGGTGGTCGGTTCATCTAAAATTAAAATATCTGTATCCTGCACTAGCGCCATAGCAATCCAAACCCGTTGACGTTGTCCACCTGATAAAATTGCCACAGACTCTCTAGCTAACTCAGTTAAGCCTGTTAATTCTAATGCCCATTGTATGTACTCTTGATCTTCTGTGGTGACGCTTTTCCAGCCCGATTGATAAGGATATCGCCCGAAAGAGACGAGGTCAAAAACAGATAAATCGATTGTATTTTCTGGCGTTTGTGATAAGATCGCTAGTTCTTGCGCCACTTCTTTTGAAGAAAAATGTTGAAGTTCTTGGTTCTTAATGAACACCTTGCCTTTCTCAGCTGGCAAAATACGCGCAAGTGTTTTTAACAAGGTCGATTTGCCACAACCATTTGGTCCAATAATACTTGTAATAGTTCCCGCTTCAAATGAACAGTTCAGCGCTTCACTAATCACTTGACGACCATATCCTGTAGTTAAGTCCTCTGCCTCTAAATAATTCATAACCATTCCTCTTTAATTTTTCTGTCGTTATTTTACATTTATTGAGAATCGTTATCACTCATTGTTCCTTGATTATAAAAGACCCTTCCTTAAAAAGCAATGTTTCTTCCAATCAAAAAAAAGAATTATCTAAAAAATGCAACTTATTTGCTCAAAAAAGCAAGCGATGATTGACAAACGGTCGTTTTTAACTGATAATGAGAATCGTTATCAACTAAAAATAAAGGAGTTACACAATGAAACTTTTAAAAAAGACGGTCCTAATTGGTACAACCCTTCTTCTTGGTTCATTCTTACTCGCAGCTTGTGGTAATACGAATAAAGAAGCCAACAACGCTGACAAAACACATGAAGTAACAGATACCTTAGGTAATAAAGTAACCGTCCCCGCGAAACCCAAACGGATTATTGCGAGTTATTTAGAAGATTATCTAGTTGCATTAGGAGAAAAACCAGTGGCACAATGGACAGTTGGACAAGGCAGCATTCAAGATTATTTAGCGAAAGAATTGAAAGATGTCCCCACTATTTCCTATGACTTGCCATATGAAGCGGTTCTAAAATTTGAACCTGACTTATTATTAATCAGTTCATCTGCTCTAGTTGAAGGCGGTAAATACAAAGAATACAGTAAAATTGCGCCAACTTATGTAGTCAAAAACGGCGAAAATGTCACTTGGCGTGATCAATTGGAAGATATTGCCACTGTTTTAGATAAAAAAGAACAAGCGAAAAAAGTGTTAGAAGATTATGATACCTTAACCAAAGGCGTCCAAGAAGACCTTGGCAAAAAGGATGCTGGCAAATCTGCGGCAGTCTTATGGGTAACCAACAACCAAGTCTTTATGGTTAGCGATAATCGCTCAAGCGGAACCGTGCTCTATCAGGACTTAGGCCTCCAAGTTCCAAAATTAGTGGAAGAAATTTCTAAAAACGCTACTGCGGATTGGAATCAAGTTTCTTTAGAAAAATTAGCTGAGCTTGACGCAGACCACATTTTCCTTGTAAACAGCGATGAATCAGCACCTCTTTTCCAAGAAGCAATTTGGAAGAACTTACCTGCTGTGAAAAATAACCAAGTTCATACCTATGATAAAAAAAGTAGTTGGTTATACAACGGACCTATTGCGAATACCCAAATTGTTGAAGATGTAAAAAAAGCGCTCTTAAATTAAAAAAATGCTTGGATGAAAATAATCATCCAAGCATTTTTTTAATTAGCAATTGCCGTTTCTAAACCAACTTCAATCATTTCATTAAACGTCGTTTGGCGTTCTTCTGCCGTTGTTTCTTCGCCTGTCACCAAGCTATCACTCACCGTCATAATCGCCAATGCTTCTACATCAAATTTTGCTGCTAAATAATATAACATTGCCGCTTCCATTTCAATCGCTAATACCCCGTATCGACCTAAACGAAAGACATCATCTAAGCTATCTTTGTAAAAAACATCATCTGACAATACGTTACCAACATGGGTAGTAAAGCCTTTTGCTTTAGCAATTTCGTAAGATTTGAGTAAAAGGTCGAAGCTCGCAATTTGTGGAAAATCATATTTAGGAAAATCATTGCGAATCGCGGAAGAAGGCGTCGCTGCTGCTTGTGCGATAACTAATTCACGAACGTTGACTTTTTCTGAAATAGAACCACACGTACCAACACGAATCAACTTCTTCACATCATAAGAGTTAATTAACTCATGGGCATAAATACCTGCTGAAGGCATCCCCATCCCTGTTCCTTGGACCGAAACACGCTGTCCCTTATATGTTCCTGTGTAACCTAACATCCCACGAACTTGATTATAGCAGACAGGATTCTCCAAAAAAGTTTCCGCAATATATTTTGCTCGGAGGGGATCCCCTGGTAGTAAAATTTTATCGGCAATTTCACCTGGTTTTGCTTCGATATGCACACTCATTCTGGTTTACTCCTTTTTTATAAAGCTGCTAGTGTTGCTTTCACTAACTCTTTGAATTGTCCTTTAACGCGTTCAGTTGTTTCAACTACTTCTGCATGATTTAAACTACTTTGCATACCAGCTGCTAAATTCGTAATACAAGAGATGCCTAGTACTTTCATGCCACTATGCACAGCTACAATGACCTCCGAAACAGTTGACATGCCAACTGCATCCGCACCCATCGTCCGTGACATCCGAATTTCTGCAGGCGTTTCATATGTCGGGCCAGAAAAGCCCATATATACGCCTTCTTTTAAATCAATATTTTGTTCCGCAGCCACTTTTTTTGCCACTTCCCGATATTCTTGCGTGTAAGCATGACTCATATCTGGAAAACGCGGCCCGATTTCTTCATCATTTTCACCAATTAACGGATTATCGCCTGTAAAATTAATGTGGTCATTGATTAACATCAAATTCCCCGGTGTATATGTTTCATTTACGCCACCAGCTGCGTTGGTTACAATCATTGAATGAATGCCTAAAGCAGCCATCACACGAACGGGATAAGTGACCGTTTGCATCGAATGTCCTTCATAATAATGAAAACGTCCTTGCATCGCCAAAACTTTTTTTCCAGAAAGCGTTCCGTAAACTAATTGTCCAGCATGTCCAACGACTGTTGAAACAGAAAAATGGGGAATTTCAGAGAAAGGAATAGCAATCGCATCGGTTATTTCATTAGCTAATTCACCTAACCCAGAACCTAAGATTAGACCGAAGTCTGCTTGTTGCACCCCTTTTTCTTTCAAAAACTCAGTTGTTTCGTTTAAATGGTTCGTTAACGTTGTCATGTGTTGCCTCCTCGAATTATTGTAATTGATTTAAAAAGCTTTGACCGTTTTCCGTTGCAGGAACTTCAAAGTTTTCAGCAATCGTTGCTGAAATATCTGAATAAAATCCTTGTGGCAAGCTGCCTTGTTTTGTCATTTTTTTACTATAAGCCAATAAAGGTACATATTCACGTGTGTGGTCTGTTCCTGGGAAAGTTGGGTCATTCCCGTGATCTGCTGTAATTAAAAGCAAATCATCTTCGGCCATAGCTGCCATAATCTCTGGCAAACGACCATCAAAATCTTCGATGGCTTTTGCATAGCCCTTTACATCACGACGGTGGCCATACAGCGCATCGAAATCCACTAAGTTAGTAAAACTTAAACCTGTGAAATCTTTGTTCATGACCGTTAATAATTGATCCACCCCATCCATATTGCTCTTCGTGCGGATAGCTTCAGTAATTCCTTGCCCATTAAAGATGTCGTTAATTTTCCCAACAGCGATCACATCATTGCCGTTTTCTTTCAACGAATCTAAAACAGTATGGCCAAAAGGATCTAGAGCATAGTCATGACGGTTACTGGTTCGAGTGAAATTACCTGGTTCACCAACATACGGGCGAGCGATAATCCGACCAATCATATAAGGTTCGTCTTTCGTAATGTCACGAACATATTGACAAATTTTATACAATTCTTCTAATGGAATAATGTCTTCATGCGCCGCAATTTGTAAAACAGGGTCTGCTGAAGTATAAACGATTAGATCCCCAGTTTTCATTTGATGTTCGCCATAATCATCAATGACTGCTGTCCCGCTATATGGTTTGTTACAAACAACTTTTCGCCCAGAAAAATCTTCAATTTGTTTCAGCAATTCTTCAGGAAATCCGTTTGGGAATACCCGAAAAGGTTTTTTGATGTTCAAGCCCATAATTTCCCAGTGACCGGTCATAGTATCTTTTCCAACAGAAATTTCTTCTAATTTGGTGGCATAGCCATCGTGGTCTGCCACTGCTTTGACACCTGTTAAAGGAGCAATAGTTCCCAATCCAAGTTTTTCTAAATGAGGAATGGTTAGTCCCGCTTCTTTGGCAATATGACCCAGTGTATCACTGCCGACATCTCCAAATTTTTCAGCATCTGGTGCTTCACCAATACCGACTGAATCTAGTACGATTAAATGAACACGTTTAAACACACTTGCTTCCTCCTCTAAGGTCGTAAATACGTCAAGAATGACAATTATTTTACGCTAGCCTTTTAAATAGTCTCGAGAATCAAACAGAATAATCTATTTATTCTCAGCTCTTCAATTATACCATGAATCCGCTATTATTGCCTGAAAGAGCATTAAAATTTTCACTGATTCCTTCGATTTTAGCAGGGCTTAAAAACTGAAAGAAAAAAAGTCTCCCACCGTAATTAGGAAACTTTTTTATTGTTTTTTTCGAATAGCCTGCTCCTTAAAAAGAACACGACTCTTTATCCAATCGAAACTTTTAACACTCCAAGCGGTCTCCCTCTTTTGGCACATTTAAATACCAGATAACCGCTTCTGATAAAATCACACCAATGCCAATGGGCGGATAAAAATAAATGCCGATATATCCGATTGCGAAAAGACAAAGATGAATGATTTTTGTTGCCTTACTATAAGATTTCGATTTTCTTAACTTAGCTGCACCTTGTGGATCTTTCACTGCATTGTCTTCATAAATGATCCTTGTTAGCAAGAAGTAAGCAAAATCCCAAACCGTATACACAACAAGATAAAAATAAACGGGTGCCCGCATCCACCAAAATTCACTCACCCAAGCAGTTGCTACCGGAATGAAGGCCATGGAGAATAACCAAAAATTATTTGCCCAAAACGCTTTTTTAGAAAACCAATGAGTTACGGACATTATGTAATGATGATTGTACCAAGCGATACAGATAAAAATAAAACTGACAATAAACGATAAAAAATAGGGGATATTTTCTATCAAACCTGCCAAAACACCCACTTGAGGAGTCTTAATTTCTAAAATCATGATGGTCATGATGATGGCAATGACTGCATCACTAAATGCTTCTACACGTGTTTTATTCATTGAACGTCCTCCACTTTTCCTATTCTTACTACAAACAAAAGTATAGCAGAAAAACCAACGATTTTTGAAAAAAAGCTGCTAGACCTGTTGGTTTTTTTCAAAATTTCGACACTTCCTTCGAATTGTAAAAAACAGCCAAAGGAAAAAAGTTAAGTCTCCTTTATCAACTCGCTTTTTTGCAGTGAAGCAGTGCCTAATGCCGCTTGTGTTCAACTGATTATCCTAAGAAAAGAAATGGCCCCCGTCGCTTTGACGGAGGGCCCATTTCTTTTCTTATTTCGTTTTGACGTAATTTTTCCCGTTCGCTTTTGGTCCCGATGATTTTCCGAAGAACACAACTAGGACTAAAATGGTCAATACGTATGGTGCTGCTTGTAGATAAACTTTTGGAATTTCTGAAATAATTGGTAGGTTTTCCCCAGCAATACTTAAGTTTTGTGCAAAGCCAAAGAATAAGGCTGCGCCCATTGCCCCAAGTGGATTCCATTTACCAAAGATCATTGCGGCCATTGAAATAAACCCTTGTCCTGCAATTGTGGTAATCCCAAAACGACCCGCAATACTTTGAGCAAAGACAGCTCCGCCCATACCGCCTAAGAAGCCGGATAGCAAGACGCCAGAATAACGCATTAAGTAGACATTAATTCCCAATGTATCTGCCGCTTGTGGATGTTCCCCCACAGAACGTAACCGTAAGCCAAAACGTGTTTTATAAATGACAAACCAAGCTAAAATCGCAATCAAAATTGCTACGAAAGCTGGCAAAGAGGTTTTTGCAAAGAATAGTTCACCAATTACTGGAATTTTTGACAATCCTGGGAAAGAAAAATAGCCAAATGATTGTGTAATCATATCTGTTTGTCCTTTTTGATAAATAACTTTTACTAGGAAAACCCCTAGCGCCGGTGCCATCAAGTTAATGACAGTACCACTGATAATATGATCTGCTCGTAAGTTAATAGTTGCAACGGCATGTAAGAGAGAAAAGACAATCCCGACAACGCCTCCTACTAAACAAGCAATCCATGGTGTCGCCGCGCCAAATGTATCAGCAAACGTCAAGTTAAAAACGACCGAACTGAAAGCGCCCATTACCATAATACCTTCCAAACCAACGTTAACCACACCACTTCGTTCTGAGAACGTTCCGCCTAATGCTGTCAAGATGAGCGGAGTTGCATACACTAATGTTTGCGTGATGATTGAGGAAATAGTTGCTAAATCCATTAGATGTCTCCCCCCTCTTGATTGTTTTTGTCTGGCGCCGCTTCAATTGTTTCTACAATCGCTACTTCTTTTTTACTACCAGACGCTTTTGCTAACAAGAAACGAATTAAATAACTAATTCCCACAAAGAAAATAATCGCTGCAATAACAACATCAACTAATTCTGTTGGTACACCAGCTATCAACGGCATTCCTTGTCCACCAAGTTTTAACATTCCAAACAGTAATGCGGAAAGTAAAATCCCGATTGAGCTACCTGCTCCTAATAGAGACACGGCCATACCATCGAACCCAATGCTCAACGATGTGTTTTGAATAAAGAAGTTTTGGAAAGTCCCCAATCCTTGGACCGCACCACCTAAACCAGCCAGCGTTCCTGAAATCATCATAGATAAAATAATTGTTCGCTTGCTGCTCATTCCAGCATATTCAGAAGCAAATGGGTTTAACCCCACCGACCGAATTTCAAAACCAAGCGTTGTTTTTTTCATCAAGAACCACACAAGAATAAGGAAAATGAAGGCCAAGAAAATGCCAATGTTCAAACGAGAGCCATCACTGATACTTGTTAAAAACGGTGAGCGTAATGATGCATTCGCACCAATCATTTTGGTGATCCCTTTATTCGCCATAATACTTGGTTTCATGACATTATTAGCAATATGATTTCCTGTGTATAATAAAATATAATTCAACATAATCGTAACAATAACTTCACTCGTCCCAAAATAGGCACGCAAGAAACCTGGAATGGCTGCTGCTAAAGCTCCTGCAACTGCGCCAACAATAATCGCCACCGGCAACGCAATCATCCGGGGTGCATCAGGCATGGATAAAGCGACCCAAATACTAGCCACCCAACCACATAAGGCTTGTCCTGAAAGCCCGATATTAAAGAATCCAGCCGAATTTGCCACCGAGAATCCTAAAGCGGTAAAAATCAACGGTGCTGCAGTGACAAAAATCTCACCAATACTTTTCTTTCCTTGGAAAGCTGTTTCAAACATCGCTTGATACCCAGCCACTGGGTCATAGCCAAAGATAACCATAATAATTGCCCCTAAGAGGAAACCCATAATAACAGATAACACAGGGACTAAAATATTTCTTATTTTTTCAGAACGATTATTCAACAGTTTCACCTGCCTCTACTTTTGATAACTCAGCACGGGCTTCTTCCAATGAGTAGCCAGCCATTAACAAGCCCAATTCATTTTCTGTCGTTTCTTTCGGATCAACAATTCCGACAATTTCCCCCGCATGAATAACAGCGATACGATCAGAAACATTTAAAATTTCGTCTAATTCAAAACTTACTAATAAAACAGCTTTATTTTTATCTCTTTGTTCAATTAGTCGACGATGAATGTATTCAATAGCTCCGACATCTAAACCGCGTGTTGGTTGAGAAACAATCAACAAATCTGGATCGCGGTCAACTTCTCGGGCAATAATTGCTTTTTGCTGATTCCCACCTGAAAGCGCCCGAGCTGGTACTAGTTCATTAGGAGTCCGTACATCATATTCTTCAATTAATTCACGGGCGTGTTTGTTAATCATTCGATAGTTTAAAATACCTGTTGAACTGTATGGTTTTTGGTAATACGTTTGTAGGCCAATATTTTCAGCCAATGTCATCTCTAATACCAAGCCATATTTATGTCGGTCTTCAGGAACGTGGGCGACACCCATTTCCGTAATTTCCCGAGGTTTGCGATTAGTAATCTCTTTTTCATTCAAATGAATGGACCCGTTTTCGACTTTGGTTAATCCTGCTAAGGCTTGGATTAATTCTGTTTGTCCATTGCCATCAATCCCCGCAATTCCAACAACTTCCCCTGCTCGGACATCTAAGCTAAGATTTTTCACTGCATCTAAGCCGCGGCTTTCTTTCACTACTAAATCTTTAATTGATAAAATTGTTTCTTTCGGTTGCGCTGGTTTTTTCTCTGTTTTGAAGGAAACAGAACGACCCACCATCATATCGGCTAACTGTTGCGAAGAAACGTCTTTCACATTGACGGTGCCAATACTTTGCCCCCGGCGAATAACCGTACAACGGTCCGCCACTTTTTTAATTTCATCTAACTTATGTGTAATTAAAATGATCGATTTGCCTTCATCGGTTAGTTCTTTCAAAATAATCATTAATTCATCAATTTCTTGTGGCGTTAATACTGCGGTTGGTTCGTCAAAAATTAAAACGTTCGCACCACGATATAAGGTCTTTAAAATTTCAACCCGTTGTTGCATACCCACAGAAATATCGCGAATATAGGCATTGGGATTTACATCCAACCCGTATTGCTTAGACACTTCTTCAATCTCTTTTTTCGCTTTTTTCCGGTCTAAAATACCGCCATGGGTAGGTTCACTACCTAAGATAATATTTTCAGTCACAGTAAAGGCTTCAACTAACATAAAATGCTGATGGACCATTCCGATTCCTAAACGATTGGCTGCAGTAGGACTTGTAATGTTGACTTTTTCGCCATTCATATAAATCTCACCTGAGGTCGGTTCCAATAGCCCTGATAAGATATTCATCAAGGTCGACTTGCCTGCACCATTTTCACCTAGCAGTGCGTGGATTTCACCAGGTTTTACTTGTAAATCAATTTGGTCGTTGGCTTTGAACGTCCCAAATTCTTTGGTGATTTTACGCATCTCAATTACGTTTTCTTCTTGAGACAAGGTCTATTCACTTCCTAACAAAATTATATTGGCAATACTTTAGAGGGTAATTTTGACCCTTAACTAAGTAGTTGAAGAACCTCAACTATTTAGTTAAAAATCCAAACATCATAAAGGGTTCCCTTGGCAGCCGTCGCTGCCAAGGACCACTTTATTTTTAGAAGGAACAATAATGAGCCCTTTTTTTTTTATTTAGGAGCTTAAATTATTCTGGTTTTTCTGGGACTTTTACGTCACCTGAGATTACTTTATCTTTTGCTGTTTTAACAGCTTCTTTTGTTTTGTCGTTTAAATAGCCGTCTGTTAAGTCAACGCCACCATCTTTTAATCCATAAACTAAATGTTCGCCACCAGGGAATTTGTCTTCTAACGCACGGTTGGCAATATCTTGAACCGCTGTGCCGACACCTTTAAGTGTTGAAGTTAACGTGAAGTTGTCTTCTTTGCCGTCTTTTGTTTTGTACTTGCCATCAGCATCTTGATCACGGTCAACACCGATTACCCAAACTTTGTCGCCAGAACCTGATTCATTCAAGTCTTTTGCTTCTTGGAAGACCCCTTGTCCAGTCGCACCAGAAGCATGGAAGATGATATCAACGCCGTTTTGGTACATTGCAGCAGCTAAAGCTTTCCCTTTGGCAGGATCAGCAAATGAAGCCGCATATTTTGTATCAACAGTAATTTCTTTACCTAATTCTTTCGCAGCATCAGCCACACCTTTTTCAAAACCAGCTTGGAAACGGTCAATTACGACCCCTTCTTCACCACCAACAAAACCGACTTTGTTCGTTTTTGTTTCGTTTGCAGCAGCAACACCGGCTAAGTAAGCTGCTTCATTATCTCTAAATGTTGCAGAAACGACATTCTTTTTGCCATCGATTTGATCATCGATTAAAACAAAGTTTGTATCAGGGTTGGCATCTGCTGCAGAAGAAATTGCATCTTTTAGCAAGTAGCCAATACCAAAGATTGTGTTGAATTTACTTGATACCGCTTGGTCAATATTTGTTGTATAGTCAGCTGCATCATTCGATTGAATATATGCATACCCTTTTGAACCTTCTGGTAAATCATGTTCTTTACCCCAAGCTTGCAATCCTTCCCAAGAAGATTGGTTGAACGACTTGTCATCCACGCCGCCTGTATCTGTAATGATTACAGCACTATGCGCTGCATCCCCTTTGCCACCGCCGCTTTCAGCGGTTTTGCCTTTGCCACCACCACATGCTGCAAGTGAAACTGATAAACCTAATGCAATCAAACTAAAACCGAATAATTTTGCTTTTTTCATTTCTGTAAAGCCTCCTAAAAATAGTTTAATGTATTTAAACAACTAAGTTGTTTCTAAGGTTGGTCTGGGACTTTTACGTCACCAGAGATGATTTGTTCTTTGGCTTCTTTAACTGCCGTTTTGGCTTGATCGCTTAAGGCTTCTGTTGTTAAATCAACACCGCCATCTTTCAATCCATAAGTTAAATGTTCGCCGCCAGGGAATTTATCTTCTAATGCAAGATCAGAGATTTTTTTCACAGCAATATTTACACCTTTTATGGTTGAAGCTAACGTTAAGTTATCATCCTTGCCATCTTTGGTTGTATATTTACCGTCTTCGTTTTGGTCACGGTCAACACCAATCACCCAAACTTTATCTTTTGAACCTGTTTCATTTAGCGCTTTGGCTTCTTGGAAGATTCCTTGTCCTGTAGTCGCCGCTGCGTGATAAATAATGTCGGCACCTGCTTGATACATAGAAGAAGCTAAGGCCCGTCCTTTTGAAGCGTCTGCAAATGTCCCTGCATAAGTAGACGTAATTTGAATATCTTTACCTAATTTTTTGCCAGCGTCTGCTACACCTTTTTCAAAACCAGCTTGGAAACGGCCAATAACAGGTCCTTCAACCCCGCCGATAAATCCTACTTTGTTGGTTTTCGTAGTGTTAGCTGCTGCCACACCTGCTAAATACGCAGATTCATTATCTCTAAATGTTGCAGAAGCGACGTTGTTTTTCCCATTAACTGTATCGTCGATTAGAACGAAATTCGTTTCTGGGTTGGCGTCCGCTGCATCTACTACTGCATTTTTTAGTAAATAGCCAATGCCAAAAATCGTTTTAAATTGACTTGAAATGGCTTGGTCAATGTTTGATGTATAATCAGATGCTTCATTTGATTGAATATACGCATACCCTTGAGGTCCTTCTGGAAGTTTGTGCTCTTTGCCCCACTCTTGCATTCCTTCCCACGCAGATTGGTTAAAAGATTTGTCATCAATGCCGGCTGTATCTGTGACCATTACGACACTATGTTGTGGATCACCTTTTGTGTTGGCATTCTTTTTGCTATTGCCGCCACATGCAGCTAACCCAATGGTTAAGGCAACTGCTGCCAATCCTAGACCTAAAAATTTTGCTTGTTTCACTTTCCGAAAAGCCCCCTACTATTTTATCTATTATTTCATTCGCATTTATGCTATTGAAATCTACTTTGAGCCCAACGAAACCTTATGTCCTTTTTTTAAAAATCTTTATCTGTAAATGAATAGGGCAATAATGCCTCAACTGTCATTGTTTTAGTCGCGCCATCTTTACCAACTAGCGTGACCGGCATTTGTGGATCAAAGAATTCAGCCATTACTTGACGACAAGCGCCACATGGAGAAATGGGTGCCTCTGTATTACCTGCTACAACTAAATGTTGGAAGGTCCGTTCATCTTCTGAAATGGCTTTAAAAATCGCCGTTCTTTCTGCACAATTTGTTAAACCAAAGGAGGCATTTTCAATGTTGACTCCTTGATACATTTTCCCGTCTGCAGTCACTAAGCAAGCGCCCACAGGAAAGTTAGAATACGGTACATAGGCGTGTGCCAATGCTTCTACGGCACAATCAAGCCATTCTTGTTTTACTGTCATCTTTTTCGCCACACCTTCGTTTAATTTGAAATACGAATTAATACCCTTCGCCAGTTGCGCCAGAAACAATTGCTACACCCGTACTTGCACCGATGCGTGTTGCCCCAGCTTCAATCATTGCTAACGCTTCTTCTGCATTATGCACGCCACCAGAAGCCTTAACGCCCATGTCAGGACCAACTGTCTCACGCATTAAACGAATGTCTGCTACTTTAGCGCCGCCTGTTGAGAAGCCAGTAGATGTTTTAACGAAATCGGCACCTGCTTCTTTGGCTAATTCACAAGCTTTAACTTTTTCTTCGTCTGTTAATAATGCTGTTTCAATAATCACTTTGACTAACGCTTTTCCTTTGGCTGCATCTACTACGCCTTGAATGTCTTGACGTACGTAATCGTATTGTTGTGATTTTAATGCACCAATATTAATCACCATATCCACTTCATTCGCACCATTTTTAATTGCATCAGCTGCTTCGTATGCTTTAACTTCTGGTGTATTTGCCCCCAAAGGAAAGCCAATAACGGTACACACAGCGACGTCGGTATCTGCTAATTGCTCGCTAGCAAAAGCGACCCAACAAGGATTGATACATACAGAGAAAAAGTTGTACTCCTTAGCTTCGTCAATAATTTTTTGGACAGCGGCTTCTGTCGCTTCTGGTTTCAAAATAGTGTGGTCAATCATGCGGTTTAATTCCATGATGAGAATTCCTCTTTTCTTTTTGTTTTATTCCGTAATGATATCGTGAATCAAAATAGGCTCTTCGCCGGTTGGTCCAATTTCAATGTTTTTATAAAGCAATTGTTCAACTTCTGTCACGTCTTCACGATTGGCATAAATGGTTAGTAATGATTCGCCTTTTTCAACTGGGCTCCCTACTTTTTTGTGAAGTTTCAAGCCAACTGCAAAATCAATCGTATCTTCTTTCGTAGCCCGACCAGCGCCCAGCAACATTGCGGCAACGCCAATTTCATTGGCAACGATTTTTTGTACCACGCCTGTTTCTTTGGCAGGTAAATCAAATTGATAAGTTGCGGTTAATAATTTTTCTGGCTGGTCAACAACGGAACTGTCGCCGCCTTGATTTTCAATCATTTCTTTAAATTTTGCGAGCGCTCGACCGCTTGTTAATGCTTCTTCTAATAAAGCCCGTGCTTCGTCTAACGTCTCGGCTTTTTTAGCTAAAACGACCATCTGACTTCCTAAGACATAGCACATCTCCACTAAATCTTCTGGCCCATTTCCTTGCAAGGTCTCGATTGCTTCAACGATTTCTAAACTATTTCCGATGGCCTCCCCTAAAGGTTGTGACATGTCTGAAATTACTGCCATCGTTTGGCGATTTGCCAGTTTCCCAATGCGAACCATTGTTTCCGCTAATCGACGAGCACTTGCTAGGTCTTTCATAAAGGCCCCTTCACCAGTAGTCACGTCTAAGACAATCGCATCTGCCCCTGCGGCAATTTTTTTACTCATAATGGAACTTGCAATTAATGGAATTGAGTCAACAGTGGCGGTCACATCGCGTAACGCATAAAGTTTTTTGTCTGCTGGTGCTAGGTCACCTGACTGACCAATCACTGCCACTTTTGTATCGTTCACCAATTGAATAAAACGTTCTTCTGTCAATTCAACTTTAAAACCAGGAATCGCTTCTAATTTATCCAACGTACCGCCCGTGTAGCCTAAGCCACGACCAGACATTTTTGCTACATTGACCCCGACACTAGCAACTAATGGCGCTAAAATAAGCGTCGTAGTGTCGCCTACGCCACCTGTAGAATGCTTGTCGACTTTGATTCCTTCTATAGAAGAAAGATCCACAATTTCGCCTGAATGGACCATTGCTAACGTCATTTGTGTAATTTCTTCGTCTGTCATATCTTGGTAAAAAACAGCCATTAAAAAGGCACTTACCTGATAATCTGGAATTGAACCATCTGTGTATCCGTTGATAATAAATTGAATTTCTTCGCTTGTTAGTTGATGCCCGTCACGTTTCTTTTCAATAATGTCTACCATTCTCATGAATTCGTTCCCTCCGATTTCCCGATAATGTATTATACAACAAAATCGTTCAGCTTTAAACCATTTAGTAAACCAGTTTACTATTATTTTTTTCTTGTGAAAACGCAAACAACACGAACGTTCTATTTCTAAGCTGTTTTTTAAATCGGTTTTGTGCTTTTTCTAGCAATAAACGTCGCATCAAAAACTTTATTTGGAACTTTCCCTGTTGGATCTGCAATAGCTTCCACCAAAAATTTTGCTGCATAATAGCCAATATCAAAACTCGGCTGATAGACGGTTGTTAAACTCGGCACCAAATATTCGGAAATTTCCAAGCCATCAAAACCAACCACCGAAATATCGTCAGGAATTTTCTTGCCCGCTTCTTCAATGGCTTGATAAGCTCCCATCGCCATTTCATCATTGCCACAAAAAATTGCTGTGATTTCTTCATTTTTCAAAACTTCTTTCGCCGCAGCATAGCCGCCATGCAAGTTCAATTCCCCAGCACAAACATAATGCGGACGAAAAGGTAAATTGTTGTCCTGTAACGCATGCTGATACGCCGTCACTCGTTCCGTTAAACGATAATAGCCGGCACTTTCACGCAACATGCCAATATGCTGATGCCCTTGTTGAATCAAATGATGGACCGCTTGATAAGCACCTTCGTACTCTTTAACGATTAATCGTCCACTATCTCGTGGATTAATCCCACGATCGACAAGAATGACAGGAATCGGATGTTCTCGTCGGTCTTTTAAAATATGATTTTCTGGCAAAACATTCGGCGTGGCAAAAATAATGCCATCCACCGACCGATGAATCAACTCGCTAACATATTGCATCGCTTGCTCGGAATCATGCTTTGAATTGCATAACAAAATCATGTAGCCTAACGAATTTAAATATGTTTCTACACCTTCAATCACTTTTGAGAAAAAGAAATCCGTCACATCTGGCACAATCATACCAATGGTTTTGGAATGACGGTTGATTACATTCGAAGCAAAGTAATCTGGTTTGTAATGATTTTCAGCGACTACCGCCAACACCTTGTTGCGGGTTTTTTCACTGAAACGACTCCCTTTATTATTCAGAATTTGTGAGACGGTTGTGACAGAAACACCAGCCATATCAGCAATTTCTTTAATCGTTAGTTTCATCGCGCCCCTCCCAACGTCTCCTTTTGCATTGACAGACATTTGTAGACGTGTTACAGTCTTCAAAATACTTATCGAATCTTTTACATTTTAACAAAAAAAAGACAAAAGAAATAGACTAAAAAGATTAAAAAACAAAAGAAAATGGAGGCTATTTTTTTCATGGAAGAATCCCGTGTCCGTCAATTACCAAAAATCGAGCTGCACTGTCACTTAGATGGGTCGATTCGACCAACCACTTTACGCACCATTGCTGAAAAACAAAACATTCCATTACCCCAAGACGAACAAGCCTTGAAAGAGTTAGTGGTTGCCCCTGAAAAATGCACCGATTTGAATGATTATTTAACTCGGTTCGACTTCGTGCTAACCTGTCTACAAACAGCTGAAGCTTTGCAAGCAGCGGCGTATGACGTGATTAGCCAAGCTGCCGAAGATGGCGTGGCATACATAGAGGTGCGTTTTGCGCCTTCGCAACATACAGAAAAAGGCTTACGGTTACCTGAAATCGTGACCGCTGTTTTAACTGGCTTAAAACAAGGCGAAGAAGATTTTGGTGTAAAAAGCAATGCACTGTTATGCGGCATGCGGCATGACCAACAACAAGCCATAGAAAAAATCGTTCACTTAGCGCATGATTTCAGAGAGACAGGCGTTGTCGGCTTTGATATAGCTGGCAATGAAGTCGATTTCCCTCCATACACATTTGAAGACGTATTAGCTTTAGCCAACCAATTGTCAATTCCATTAACACTCCACGCTGGGGAATGCGGCTGTGGCAAAAACGTCGCTGATGCTGTCACTTTAGGTGCTACTCGGATTGGTCACGGTATTGCTTTGAAAGATACACCCGAATACTTGGCGCTCTTAAAAGAAAAAAAGGTTCTTTTAGAAATGTGTCCAACTAGCAACTTCCAAACAGGCACCGTCAAAACATTGGCTGAATACCCTTTTCAACAATTTATAGAGGCTGGCTTAGCCGTCTGCATCAATACCGATAATCGCACTGTTTCAGATACTACGTTAACGAAGGAATTCATGAAATTGGCCACTTGGTATCAATTAAGTTATAACGAAATGAAGCAACTCACTAAAAATGCGCTTGCAGGTACTTTTTTATCGCCAGACGAAAAAAAACTGTTGAACCAAAAAATTGATCAAGCATATCTATTCTAAAAAAGAACCTCCACTAAAGTGGCGGTTCTTTTTTACTCTGCTTCTTTAACACTTCGTAAAATATAATAGCCTTTGTCTTTTGTCACAATTTCAACATTGCCAAATACTTCAGCCATTTTCTTTTCTGCACTAGGTGCACCTTGTTTCTTTTGAATAACTACCGTTAGTGTGCCACCAACTTTCAACAACGGAAAAGCCCCTGTTAAAATGCCATGGACAACTTTTTTACCTGCACGAATGGGCGGGTTGCTAACAATCGCCGCGTAGGTCTTTTCGTTTAAGGTTTCATACACATTGGAAGAATGAATATCCACAGTAGTAATTTGGTTACGTTGAGCGTTCATTTGAGCTAGCCCAACCGCCCGTTGGTTGACATCCACCATTTCCACCAGTCGACCAGTCGCCGCTGCTAAGGACAACCCAATTGGTCCATAGCCACAACCAACATCTAACAAACGGCCTGCTGGTAAATTTTCCCATTCAAAGGCATCAATCAACACACGAGAACCATAATCCACTGTTCCTCTTGAGAAGACCCCGCTATCGGTCGTAAACTGAAAGGTCCGACCACGTAATGGAAAAGACCAGCTTTCTAAATCATGTGCTAATTCTGGATTTTCTGTATAATAATGATTCGCCATTTTGTTCTTCCTATCTATGCTTGTTTTGGTTTTAGTCTACCTTTTATTTCTCGAACAATCAAGGCACCTAATAATTCATAGCCCACTTGTGAAAAATGCAAACCATCCGCTTGTAAAAATTCATCCGTTCCAGGATAAACAGTCATCGCTTTATACAAATCAATAACTGGCAAGTTATGTGCCGCTCCGACTTCTTGTGCAACCTTGACCAATTCCTTGATACGCGTTTGTGGACGTTCTGGACGTCTGCCACTATCCGCATATGGTGGCGTAATTAAAATCACCTTTTCTGAACCAATTTCGTGAATCATTGTTTCAAGGTTTTCTCTAAACGTGGCTACTGTTATATTTCGATCCAGTGACGCATCATTGGCGCCAAAGAAAATCACCACCTCATCAGGTTTCTCAATTAGCACTTCTTTATTTAATCGTTTTAAACCATCTTCTGTTGTATCGCCAGGCATTCCAGCATTAATGACAGCCACTTCTTCTAGACCCATCGCAGCAATATCCCGTTTCACTAAGTCAACAAGAACAGGTGAGACGGCTTCGTCTAAATAACCAGCAGTAATGCTATCACCAAATAATACAATTTTTCTCATGGCTTTTCCCCTCTTTTCTAACAGTTTTCTCTTTTCATGATACCATTTTCATCATAAATTGGCGAAGAAGGGAATTCTTTTGTAAAATCCTGTGTTTCCCTTGTGAAATTATGGTAAAATGTACAAAGATTGAACAGGGTTTGGTGGAGGAACAATGGACGATAAAATGAATTACTACCCAATTTCCAGAGAAGAATGGCATGGGTTTTATCATGACGGCAAAGCACCGTTAACCGAAGCAGAATTGGATAACATTAAAAGTGTGAACGACCAAATTTCACTAAAAGATGTACAAGAAATTTATGTACCCTTAACGCATCTTATTCATTTATACATGAAAGAATTTGAATCGCTAACACTTAGCAAAGGATTATTCCTACATGAATATGTCTCTGTACCACCATTCATCATTGGAATTGCCGGCAGTGTCGCCGTTGGTAAAAGCACCACCGCTCGTCTTTTGCAAAGAATTCTGGCCCGAACGTTTAAACGAAGAAACGTTCAACTCATTACAACGGATGGATTTTTGTATCCCAATAAAGTGTTAGAAGAACAGGGAATTATGGACCGAAAAGGGTTTCCTGAAAGTTATGACATGGAGAAGCTAATTAATTTCTTAAACGAAGTCAAAAGCGGCAAAGACGAAATTAAAGCACCCGTCTATTCTCACAGTGTCTACGATGTTATCGAAGGCGAATATGAGTTGATTCAACAACCAGATATTCTGATTGTTGAAGGCATTAACACATTACAGTTACCCGCCAATCAACAAATTTATGTGAGTGATTTTTTTGATTTTTCTATTTTTGTGGATGCCGATCCAGCCTTAATTGAAAAATGGTACCTAGAACGTTTTGGGGCCTTATTAGATACGGCTTTCTTAGATCCTAATAATTATTATTACCAATATGCAATTGGCAAACGAGAAGATGCTTTCGCCATGGCACGGAATGTTTGGAAAACCGTGAACTTACCGAACTTGGAGGAATATATCTTGCCAACGCGCGGACGTGCGGACATTATTTTGCATAAAACGGAAAATCATTTGATTGACCAAATCTATCTACGTAAATATTAAGGGTTGACGAGCTAAGAAATATCCTGTATCTTTTGTAGAAATATCCTTGAAAATTTTCAGCAGAATGCATGACTTTCAAGGAGTAAAATGTTTTAATAAGTATAGCTAGACAAAGAAGAGTACGGAACAAAAGTGAACCACTTTTTAACCGCCTGATTCTCGGCTGTTTAAAAGTAGCCCCTGCGGAATTAAGCCAAAATTTTCTAAAAATCGTAAAACAATTTTTGAAAATCCTTTCTTAATTCTTGGTGCTGACCACTTTTTAACCGCCTTTTCTTTAGATAAATTTAAATGGATAAGGGGTAATAGACGTGACTAACGTTGCCGATTTGACATCTGTCGAAAAAATTATTGTTTTAGACTTTGGTAGTCAGTTTAACCAATTGATTACTCGTCGTATTCGTGAATTTGGCGTATTCTCTGAGTTATTAAGCCACCGAACTACGGCAGAAGAAATTCGCAAAATCGCGCCTAAAGGAATCATCTTCTCAGGTGGACCAAACAGCGTGTATGACAAAGATGCTTTTAGCATTGATCCAGAAATTTATGAGTTAGGAATTCCCATTCTTGGCATCTGCTACGGTATGCAATTAATGACTCATAACTTAGGCGGAAAAGTAGAACCTGCCGCAAACCGTGAATACGGAAAAGCAGAATTAGAAATCCTTGGTGATGCGACATTATTCCAAGGAACACCTGCGAAACAAACCGTTTGGATGAGCCACGGTGATTTAGTAACAGAAATCGCTCCTGGATTCGAAAAAGTTGGGACAAGCAATGATTGTCCAATCGCTTCTATCGAAGATGCCAACCGCAAATTCTACGGCGTACAATTTCACCCAGAAGTTCGTCATTCAGAATATGGTAACGACTTATTACGTCACTTTGCTTTTGATGTGTGTGGCTGTACTGGTGACTGGAGCATGGAAAACTTCATCGATATGGAAGTCGCTAAAATCCGTGAACAAGTAGGCGATAAAAAAGTCTTACTTGGTTTATCAGGTGGCGTTGACTCAAGTGTTGTCGGCGTGCTTTTACAAAAAGCCATTGGCGACCAATTAACTTGTATCTTCGTTGACCATGGATTATTACGTAAAGGTGAAGCGGAGCAAGTAATGGAAAGTTTAGGCGGTAAATTTGGCTTAAACATTATTAAAGTAGATGCGAAAGAACGCTTCTTAAGTAAATTAGCAGGCGTTTCTGACCCTGAACAAAAACGTAAAATCATCGGTAACGAATTTGTGTATGTTTTTGATGACGAAGCAACTAAACTTGCTGGGGAAGAAGGCGTTTCATTCCTAGCACAAGGAACTCTTTACACAGACGTCATCGAATCTGGTACAGAAACTGCGCAAACAATTAAATCACATCACAACGTTGGTGGTCTTCCTGAAGACATGCAATTTGAATTAATTGAACCTTTAAATACATTATTCAAAGACGAAGTTCGTGCCTTAGGAACTGAACTTGGCATGCCTGATGCAATCGTTTGGCGCCAACCATTCCCAGGACCAGGATTAGGTATTCGTGTGCTTGGTGAAATTACAGAAGATAAATTACAAATCGTTCGTGATTCAGATGCTATCCTACGTGAAGAAATCGCAGCAGCTGGCTTAGATCGTGACATTTGGCAGTACTTTACTGTCTTACCTGGCATCCGCTCAGTAGGCGTTATGGGCGATGGCCGTACCTACGATTACACAGTCGGTATCCGTGCTGTGACTTCTATCGACGGCATGACCGCTGACTTTGCCCGTATCCCTTGGGATGTTTTACAAAAAATCTCTGTGCGCATCGTGAACGAAGTTGCACATGTAAACCGTATCGTGTACGATATTACTTCAAAACCACCTGCAACTGTGGAGTGGGAATAAAAGGCTAACTAAATTTGAGTTGAGAAAGCCTATTTTACCGCATTTTTTGAAATTAAAAATGGATAAAAACTACTAAAATGATATAATTCCCTGCCAAACTTCCTGCCAAGATTTTTTCTTTGTAGGGAGTTTTCATTTAGATCAAAAAAATAATACAGTGGATTTCAAAACTATATAATCAAACAGTAGAAAATAAATAACAACAGGTAAATTTAAATACCTTATAAAAGTTGACCAGAAAAATATTGCTATTCCACTCCTATAAAATTTCTGTTATTGTAACTTTAATTTGAATGAACTTTCTTTATTATACTAAATTTCTATTTATACAAAATATTTTAGGCTATCATAGATAAGGACACCTCTAAAAACTCTTAAAAAGATCGAAATATCAAAAATCATTATAACTAGAAAGTTGATTTAACAGTATTTCTATTTCACTTAAAACTTAGAAACCACAAATATTTGAGTTTTTAGAGGTGCCCATAATTATAAGCAGTAAAATTAACAGCTTACTTTTTATACTAGCTACACTATTGGTATTCTAGATTTTTTTTGGTAAAATACACGTGAAGCTACTAAAATGAGAAATGTGAGGGTATTTTATGAAATTAAGAGCATTTGGCTGGATACAAAACCCATCCAATTTACGTACTTTGAAAAAAGTTGTACAAGTTTTTGACCCAGAGTCCTTACATTATAAAAAGTTACGTGATCATGTCATTGCGGACCAAATTATTTACTTTCCAGAAATTCGTGATTATCTATTGGAAAAGCTTCAAGATGGTATCGCAGAATTTAGTTATTCAGAACTAGTGGGTAACAGTAGAGATAAATACGGTAATCCTACTAATGTTAGAAAAAAACAGCAAGCAAATTCACTTCTTCAAATAACTATTTTGCCACAATCAGTTAATACAACAGGTAAACACTTCACCGATAACTGGAGTTCAGATGGATTTTTAAGATGGGCTGTCAGTTGGAATTTTATCTCACATAATAGAGAAACAGATTTATTTACAATCACTGAATTAGGCATTGCTTTTTCGCGTTCAGAAGATGAATCTTCAGCAGAACAAACTATACTAAAAAAAACAATTCTAGCGTATCCACCAGCAACACAAGTTTTACGTATTTTAAGTGAATTGAAAGAACCTTGCACTAAGTTTTATATTGGTAATAGGCTAGGTTTTTCTGGAGAAAACGGCTTTACATCTTATGAAGAGTCTACAATGTTAGATTGGTTAAGTAATCTAGATACAGCCAAGGAACAAAAAACTATTCGTACAAATGTTGAGGGAACAAGTGATAAATATGCTCGTATGATTGCTGGGTGGTTAAAACAGTTGGGCTTTGTAAAGCAAAGTTCATCTAAATTAATGACCAATAAAGGTGAGATCACAAGCTTTCCTGTTTATCAAATCACAGCACAAGGGAAACATGCACTGCGACAGTCTGAAGGTGGATCGAAAAATAAAAAAATCACCAAATTCATCAAATGGGAGTTTTTGGCTACAAAAGATTCAAATGCCAACTATTTACGAACTCGTAGAGCATACATTTTAAAGTATTTACAAGAAACAAAATCGTTTAAAATCTTATTGGAGAAACTTTCAGTTATTGGGTTTGAAGATGAGCCAGAAATCATTAAAAATGACATTCAAGGGTTGAATAATTTTGGAATCCGTATAGAATTAGATGGAAATAAAATTGTTTTAAAGGATAGTATCAATGATTTTGATATTCCTAATCTACAAATCACGCAAACATTAGTAGATATAGAAAAAGAACGAAAAAAAGCTTACTTCTTAAAAGAAACAAGTCTTTCTCCAAGATATATAGAATTACTTGAAATTGCATTTGATCCTAAACGAAATCGGGATTTTGAAGTAATAACCGCTGAGTTACTCAAATCTGGGTATGGTCTAAAAGCCAAAGTTTTAGGTGGTGGTCGTCGACCAGATGGTATCGCCTATACTAAAGACTATGGTTTAATTGTTGACACAAAGGCGTACTCAAATGGTTATGGCAAAAACATTGGACAAGCCGATGAAATGATTCGTTACATTGAAGATAATCAAAAGCGTGATAATAAACGAAACCCGATTGAATGGTGGCGTGAATTTGAGGTACAAATCCCTGCTAATTCGTACTATTATTTATGGGTTTCAGGAAGATTTACAGGGCGGTTTGATGAACAGTTAGTCTATACTTCTTCTCAAACAAACACTAGAGGAGGCGCTCTAGAAGTAGAACAACTGTTGTGGGGAGCTGATGCCGTAATGAAAGGAAAACTTAATGTGTCAGATTTACCTAAATATATGAATAATAGTATTATTAAATTGACTAAAAAATAAAAAAGAGCAACTATGCTCTTTTTTATTTTTGCGAAAACATAGCACTGAGTGACTCACTTTTTTTGTGTGACACAGGTTCGTAGTTTGTAATCAATACCTCAGTACTACCACTGCCAATTGTATTATAAGAAGAATGATTGTAATGATAATCAAGATGGTGGACATAAACAGGATGGTCATCAATAAAATTAGTTAGTAGATTATTTGTACGACCTTTGTGTGTTAGAACATTGCTAAGAGCATATCTAATGCCACGTTCAGTTAGGTTATTCATTAGATCATACATAGCAATTTCTTGCTTTTCATCCCAGTTTACAAAACCTCTATTTCCATCATTATAGTTTCCTGTTGTAATTAGATAAGGAGGGTCCAAATACACGAAATCATTTTCAGATAGGAAATCCAAATTAAAATCAGTAAACAGATGGTCGGTAAACAGAGCATCTATTTTACTCAATTTATTGACAAATAATCGTAAACTCTTCTCCATATTTTCACTAAATTGACTGCGGTTTCTTCCAAAGGGATTATTAAACTCCATTGCATTATTAAATCTGAATTGATAGTTATAGCTATAGGATACTAGTACATATAAATCCAAAGGATTAGGATTATTATTATAGTCTGCTCTAAATTTAAGATAAGCATTTTCATTGGTTTTACTCAAACCATATTCGTGTATCCTTGATTTGATTTTTGCAATTAAATCTTCCGCTTCATGGTTATTAAAGTAGCGAAACATCTCATTAATTTTGTTATTCATATCATTAAATATATAGCGTTTTGCTGGTACGTTTATCCCAACATTTGCTCCTCCACTAAATAAATCAACAAATGTATCAATATTGTCAGGGAATAGAGGAATAATTTGATTTAATAGTTTATACTTACCACCAATGTAATTTAAGGGACTCTTTAAATATTTTTGAGTTTGCGGTTGCCATGAAGTTTCCTTTGTTCTTGTTGTTTTAATAGGTACTTTTAGCTTTGGAATAGGTTTTCGTTGTATATAAATTAGTAATTCGTAAAGATTATCATTTTTAGTTGGTACTTTCGATTTGTATTTTCTATAGGGTACTCGTTTTACTTCGATAGTCCCATCAACTGCGTATTCTGATAATAACCCAATCAGGTCATTTTCCTCAATAATTCCCTCGTTGTTGTAGCTGACAATAATATGGGTAGCATCAATGTTTTTAATTAAGTTGGTCATCGCATTCATCGCATTTCGTTTCATGGCATAATTGCTTCTCAAATCCGACCAATCAAAGATTTTTGTTTTTCCTTTTAAATCAGGTTGCTCATTTCGAGCGATATTTTCTAGTAAATGGTAGTTAGATGCATATTGACGTGTATTATACGGTGTATCAATATATGCAATATCGGCTGATATGTGTTTAACTAGTTCATTTGCATCTTGATTAAATGCGATATTTTTCTTTTGATTATCAATGACTTCAAGGGGAACTAGCTCCAAAGGTTTTAAAGCACGTTTATCCCAATGCTTTAAATAAGCTCCATATGTGCCAGTTGTATTGCTTACAAATGGAATGGCTTCAATTAACGATGATAGTAAGTAATAATATTCTGCGTCAGTAATCCAAGCTTCTGTTTTCCATTCTTCTAACTTACGTCGAATGAAGTCAATTCTTTTACCATTCTCAATAGATAAATACATTGCATTCCCTTTTGGGGTATAGGCGTTTTGATAATAGTCACATTTATCTGGCACAATATTTTCTTCATTTTGAAGATAAGTGAACGGATTTGAAATACCATTTTTCTTTAAATTCGAAAATTCTAGTTCTTTGTTGTTTTCAATTACAGCTTTAGCGTGAACATAACTAAAGTAAAGTAAATCATTTGAAAAAATAGTATATTTATTTTTAAAATATAATCCTACGCTGTTAGTGCCACCAAACAAATCTAAGAAAGTTTCTTCATTGCCTGATAGATATTTTTGCAGTAAAGTTTCGATTTCTCTTAGCAATAGTTGTTTTGATCCGATGAATCTCAAAAAGACATCCCCTTTCATCCTCCTTGTAATATATCATAACATTTGAAATTTGTTAAGAGTAAGTTTGTCCTTTTTAAATAAAAAACGAAAAAGGCTAGAATAACATTGATTCAAAAACGAATACTACAAAATATGCAAGAGTGACAATCAATGACTTTGATTTTGCTTTTCGACCAAAGATTAATCGAACAGAAATTTCGACCGATTATTAAAAAAACATGCTTCTTACGATTTATTAATTATTGACGTAACACCTCAAATCAAAATGTTGATTTTTTATTAAGTAATGATTTGAAAATCTTTTATACCGCGATAATTAAAATAAAAATGAAATACTAATTATCTATAAAAACTTTACACGAACGCATGTTCAACATTATAATAAATATGTTAAGATAATTCTTGACGAATAAAAATAGAAAGTTGGTAATAAATGATAAATTTAGAAGAAAGGTTAATTCCAAGCATTTCAGAACGTTGTAAAGGATTACGTGAAAGTTATGGATTAAAAATGGAACAAATTTCCGATAAAGCAGTAATTAGTCGAATTGAGAAAGGTACCTGCCCAAAAAGCGGGAATTTTATTACACAAACCGTTCTCACTGATTATGTAAGTGTATTTGACCTAAGCCCCGAAGAACTTATTTTTGGATATTCGGAAGAATTAGAGGAAACTTTACATTGGCTTTTTGATCGGCTATTCTTTTCAATCCGTCAAAAAGATTTAACAACAGGTGCTGACTTATATAAAAATATAGATAGAGTGTCAATTACCTCTCAAAAAGCAGTCATATCTATGGCTGAGATGTTCGCGGAATATAATTTACAGCGTTATAATTTTATCAGATCTGATGAAGTATTTATGGATTCAGTAAACAAAGAAATGGATACATATTTAAGTATGGGTGATAAAGTTTTTAATTTAGAGAGAGATTTTAGAAGTACTCCTATAAATGAAGATACGGTTATTGATAGTCGGGATATGAGCGAAAAACTATGGTTGATGTGTAAAGAGAAAATGATCCGCTCCTTTAAAGTAAACGTGATATCCCCTCTTTTTGAGAATTTTACTTACTCAACCATTAATTCAACCATTGATTTGTGGATTATCAAAAATTTTTGTAATGATATTGTCCCAAGCGTTGTTGAAAAGATGAAAAGCAATAGCATTTTTAAACTAGGCCTGTTATCAAAGCAATTACTGCAAGATTTTATTAAGGAAGATTTATCTGAATCCTATCAACAAACTGTCCCAATTAAGACAACAAGAGATGCTAGCATAGAGATTACTATTGGACGTCGTGCAAGAAAAAATAACAAGAAATTATCTGTCAATGAACTAAAAGAGCAAGAAAGGCTGTATGAAATAGCCATGGACATGGTAAAAAAGAATAAGCGACCAGATACTGAGCTGTTAGCTGAATTTGAAAAATATGATATCCTTTTTGAGGAAAGACCAAAAGAGGAATATATTAGGGAAGAAAACATTGATAATGTTATCGGACGAGTGATTTCTTCAAAGTATAACGGACGAACAAAAAATCACCAACCCATATTTGAAGAAGGCTACCCAATTTTTAAAGTACCAGAGAATATCTCAGATAAAATAGTAGATGATCTTTTTACACGTTGGTATGAAGATACCCACTTCAAAAACCAAATTATTCCAGGATATTTTACTAATAATAGCCAAATTGGAAATAGATTGCAAGAATGTTTAAATAACGATATTCTAAATATGATAGAATCAATCATTCATATACAAAATAATTTATTGCTATTTTTGACAGAAGAAGATTTATTGACCTTCGCAAAATAAGAAAGATGAAAAAAAGAGCTGAAAAGCTCTTTTTTTAATGCCTAATATTTAGTTGTTCATTTAGTTGTCAAACTGACGAAAAATTAACAACTAGGCTGTCAACCATTTTTAGCTCTCTTCCGTTAGTATGAATGTATCAAAGAACAGCGCATAAATCTTTGATGAATCACTGGATAATCTGCAAGTTATCCACCACGAAAAGCAGAATTTGCAGGTTCAGGCTTTTTACAAAAAAATACTAAAAAATCAGGAGGTTTTCACTTATGAAAACAACTTTTACACAAACAAACGGTTATTCAGAAGCAACTGCACAAAAATTTATCAAATCAGATGTACCAACACAATGCACCACCTCATTTATTGAAACACAATATGAATATGTAGACAGACAGCGTACAGATAATATTACAGGTTATAAACTATGGTTTGTGCAGGAAGGCTTAAATCCCTTTACCGTTAAATTCGAGAAAGAGCCAACGTTACCACCGTTCTTATCTATTGTAGAATTTGACAACTTACAGGGAATCGAAATCAGAAACAACGTCTTTTTCAAAGCCGACGGGTTCAAGGTTGTGAAATAATGGACGACAAAGACCTTGAACGCTATTTAAACCAAAGCTTGAACATGGCGTTATCTATGAATGGGGAATCAACCTATACAAACTCTTTTTTCGTAGAAGTTCGGGCAGACGGATTTTTATTCGTTCCCCGCACTCCTGCGGGTTATCTGATAGACAATGACCTGTACCATAAAATTTTTGTTATTGCTAATGCGAGCCTATATCCTCGTTATACGTTATTGAAACAGAACTCGGCGTATTTTCTACCTCTTGATACAGAGGATATCCACACACAACGAGCATTGTTCTTTCCATGGTTTAAAGGAATTAGTGAACGCTTGATTATTCCAAATCTTTCCGATCATATCAAGCAATTGACCAAAAATCAGATACCACTCATGAAAAATCTATTCATTGATTATCGAAAAATAACTAGTCTTTTGATTGCGGGCAATTCAGGCAGTGGAAAATCTTATTTCCTGACTTATCTTCTTGACTGTCTGCGCCCATTATCAGAGTTAATCATCATTGACCCGAAATTTGACAGTCCGTCACGCTGGGCAAGAATACATGATATTTCTGTGATACATCCTGAAAGTAATCGGGCAAAAAGTGACTTTGTTAGTCAAGTGAATGACGCATTAAGCAATGTATTAAAAACGATTTATGAACGACAGGAAGTGTTATATCAAGATCCCTCATACCAATTTGAGCATGTCACAGTTGTGATTGATGAAGTATTGGCACTTTCTGAAGGCGTGAACAAACAAATCAAAGAAGCCTTTATGTCCTTGCTTAGTTCAATTGCCTTATTAGGTCGGGCAACCCGTTGTCACCTTGTCTTAGTGTCACAGCGATTTGATTTTAACGCCGTGCCTGTAAGTGTCAGGGAACAAGCAAATGTGTTGATTCAGATTGGCAATATCAGCACAAAAACAACCCAATTTTTATTTCCCGACTTGAATCCTGAGGGAATTGTCATTCCGATTGGAAAAGGAACAGGCTTGATACAAGTGATTGACAGTGAACACCCGTATCAAGTTCTCCCCTTGCTTACACCAACATTTTATACAGAAAGAGGCATTTTATAAATGAACATGAAAAAATCGTATTTTATGAAAATCTATAACCCTATGTTATTTCTAGACATGCTGTTTTTACTTGCGTGTATCTTTACACTATTGCTTCTGTTTGTACAGGAACGTTTTATCAACAGTACAAACAACAGCGTCCTAACGAATGGTATAAATGAGCTTTTCTGGCAATGTATAACCATTTCTACGTATATTATACGCATGATTCCGTTTATTGTCTTAGGCTTATTACTTCCTGAATGTGTTCGACGACTAAAAAGCGATTCACTGATAAATTTAGGCATTTCCTTTGTTGGAACCTTACGATTTAGGCGGTTTTTAAAGCAGTCTGAATCTACTCCGACCGAAAATGTTCCCCTTGTGCAACTGATAACGGAACGCCCAAAAACAGCAGAAAATAAGACCATTTCACGCTTCAACCGAGCCATTGATAAATCTGTGCTTGAACTCACCAATGAAGAGCTACGTTTATTTATCAAAGTACCTAAAGAAGTCCAAGCTCAAAAAATCCTAAAAGAGCATGAAGAACAAATTAAAGAACATGTGGCAAGTCTGTACCCATCTTATCTCATCTCTAACTTTGAGCGAAAAAAATTCGGGTTATGGTTGATTGGCACCAGACGAAACTAATGATTGACAAGCCGTGGCGCTTTTGTTCTGAAAGAAAACAAAAAAGCGCCACAACAACTATTTCTCCAAATTCATTGCCATTTTTTATCCACCCCCCTATTTTGCGCGGTGGTAGGGCTTGTTATACCACCGCAACCAATATTGCCATTTTCTCTAAAAAAATGAGTGTTCCCAAGCAAAATAACCATTTTTAGTGAAAATAAATTTTTGCCGAAATTTAACAAAAATGGCGACACATCAAATAAAATTACACGTGAAAGGAGATTGCCAAATGAGTACGACAAAAGCTGTAAATGTAATGTATGAACAACAACTACGACATTTACCACCAACAATCAAAAGAAAAACATTAAACAGTATTATTAAATTATTAATAGAATGTTTGAAACCTAAAAAAATTGCAGGCATCATTCATGATAAAGATGTCAATGACAAGGGCGAGGTCATAGAAAAACATGTCCATGTGGTCTTACAATTTCAACATGCACGAAGTTTAAAGAATCTTGCACGATTACTGAAAGAACCTCAAGTTTCAGCATTCCAAAAATGGCATGGAAATGTAAATAATGCATATTCTTACCTTGTCCACCGTACAGCTGATGCCCAAGAAAAATATCCATACTCTTTAGAGGAAGTAAAAGCAAATTTTGATTATCCTCAATTGATGAAAAATATTTCTAAGAAAATAACTGACTCAAATAGACAGCGAGATAACGAGATTATCAAACAGCTACTTGATCGCTTAGGCGCAGGAGAATTAACACGTGAGGAGGTCATATCCAATCTCACAGGCTCACAATTTGCCAAAGCAAAAAAGAACATTCAAGATGTTCATGAACAAGTACAGGCAGACAAGGCAAAAGTTTGGCTTGAAAAACGGAAAGAAAAAGGGGAGTCCACTACAGTAATTTGGATATATGGACAATCTGGAGCAGGGAAAACACTTCTCGCCAAAAAATACGCTACTAAAAAAGAACAAGACTATTTTATTACTGGTTCATCAAAAGATAGTTTTCAGCATTATCAAGGAGAACATATTGTTATTCTTGACGAATTACGCCCAAAAACATTTCCATATGATGATTTATTGAAAATGCTTGACCCATTCGGTGAAACACCAAAAGCACCAAGTCGATTCTTTGATAAATCACTAATGGTTGATATATTTATTATTACATCACCTTATAGCCCAAAACAATTTTATGATGAAATTTTCAGACGAAAAAAGACAATTGATTCATTTAAACAACTTCAACGGAGAATTAACTATGTTCAATTTATGAGTTCTGATTATTTTGAAATGCAAGAATACGATGTCTATTCAGGGAGCTATATTTCTGTTCCACATAGTAGAAAGAAAAACACCTTAATTACTAACACGAACTCCCTTACCTCTTTGGACAATAAAAAAATCCATCAAGAGTTTAGTGCCTTTTTCCCTAATGATGAGAAAGGAAGTGAAATAAATCATGAATGAATTACTTACACCAAAAAATACTATTTGTAAATCTGATCTACTTCAATTAGGTTATTTACCACATACTGCATCAACAATTATTAGACAAGCGAAGCAAATTATGGTACAAAGAGGATATCCATTTTATAACAATAAACGTTTGGGGCACGTACCAAGAAATGTTGTAGAAGAAATTCTAGGCTTATCTCTTGAAGGAGAAAAACCACATGCCTAAAACACGATACACTGGCGTTTATGTAGATAATAACGGAAAATTTTTCTATCAAGTAGAACTAGGAATTGACAAAATAACCGGAAAAAGAATTCAGAAAAAAGGAAGAAAAGATCAAAACGGACATCCTTTTTCCTCTGCTCGTGAAGCTTATAAGGAATTAACACGATTAAAAAATGAATATCTTCTATTAGATGGCTATTCCAATTATGATTTAACTTATTACCAATTTATGGAAAACACGTATATCCCTTACTACAAATCAAATGTAGAAAGAAGCACATGGACTTCCAGAAAATCAGGACTGATAAGTTTGAGGAATCAATTCGGGGAGAAGAAACTTCGTGACATTACAATTGAAGATTGTGAACAATATCGAATTTGGTTATTAAATGAAAGTGGCTATTCACAAGCCTATTCCTCTTTGTTGTATGGTATGTTCAGAAAAACATTAGATTACGCTGTAAGCATGCAATACCTTGATAAAAATATTTCCAAGCGAACAAAAGCAATACCTAAAGGAAAAGCTGTCGTTAGTTATTGGACAAAAGAAGACTTTCAAACCGTTCTTTCTTTCATCTATAAAGAAGATTTTTATGAACATATGTGCTTTATTGTAATTTGGCTGTACTATATGACAGGTCTTCGAGTCAGCGAAGGATTAGCACTAACTTGGAATGATGTGGACTTCAAACGCAAGAAAATGCGTATCCATCATACTTTAGACATGATTAATCAAAAATCATTTGTTCGTAAACCTTATACCAAAACAGAGAACGGTATGCGTATTATTTCTTTAGATGATGATACAATAGAAATTTTACAAGAATGGAAAAAAAGACAGAAGCAACAGGGTATTGAAAGTTTTATTCTTAGCTATACAGACTTACCACTTTATCGTTCTACTGTTCAGCGAATTATTGAACGATATGCCAAACTTGCAAAAGTACCAATCATACAAGGAAAAGGGTTACGTCATTCACATGTCAGTTATTTAATTAATGAGTTTAATGCCGATATTCTAGTTATTTCAAGACGATTGGGACATTCTAGCCCTGAAATCACTTTGAAGCACTATGCACACCTTTGGAGTCGTAACGATGAAACAATAGCAGAACAAATGTCAGGCAATGTTCAATTTACATCTGCCAAAAAATCAAGCGTAGCATTTAATGGGAATCAAGTAGTTACAAAATAACCCCCTGCCAAAATCCTGCCAACATGTAATAACCCCTTGATATATCAGCATTTATAAGCAACTTATTACGTGGAGTGGGAATAATAGACAGGTGAATGACTCGTAAAACCATTGATCTATAAGGGTTTTTGCACCATTGAATTATTCCAAAATAATAAATTTATGCAAATTTAGTCCCTCGTGTGACCACGTTTGTAACCACGAAGTCAGTCAGAAATGGCTGACTTTTTTTATCAGAATACTCAGGAGGAAGATTGTGATGGGAAGAGATGCTCTAGTTTATATTCCAAAAGGTAATCAAAAAAAAGCGATAACCGAACAGCTTAGATTACTTAACTTCAAGAAAATAAAGGATTTTTATTATTGTGGGGATGATTTAGAATTTAAACATTATTCTGGTGTTAGATCTTGGTTTATAGAACTCGACAATGATGAGAAAGAAGAGTATAACTTCATTCTGGCTGTTCGGACACAAGCTGCTGCCAATGCTCATGACATATCTCATCAAAATTTCACATTAAAACATTTGAAAAAATATTTTAATACACATTTCCATAGTGACTATGGAAAAAATCGCTACTTTCCTTACGATGGGAATCCAAACTCCTTTGGAGCTGAAAATGGTTGTTTCTATGCAATAGATAAGCTAGAGAACAATTTCTCCACACTTAAATACTCATTAAGTAACTATCCTGATGATTCGGAGCAAGAATTGTTACTTCCTACTTTTGGTATTCCATCCCCAAGTATTTTCACCGCAAATATATACTTAACTTATCTATGCTCAATAATTGAACAGTATTTCAAGCTCACTTTTATAGCTATTTTTAGATTTTCAAAAAACAAAGAACAGATATTTAAAAAAGGCAATAGATTTTTCCCCTTTGATTTAGCTTCCATAAGTAATGGGACTTTATCCATTGAAGAAGCCTTTGCAAATACACTATCTTTCCAAAATATCGAAAAAATAAATTCAAATTTTAGAATGCTAGATTCAAAATTAGATATTTCATCTTCTTTAAAAAAACCGTATATGAGAAGAAAAGAAAATTTATATGAAGCATTGAATCGAATTTTAGAGCAACGTCATGGATTAATCCATCAAATAGACCTTAATTTGACCTATTCAAAACATGATTTCCTAAAAGATATTGATTGTGTAAATACATCACTTATTAGAGTGTATGATTACTTATGTCAAACTTATTCTTGGAAAAATCAGTTAACTTAAAATTTTTATGAGTGCATTAGAAAAATACAAAATCTTATATTAACAACAAGTAAAACTGTAAAGCCAGCCGAAAAATCAGCTGGCTTTCTTATTTCTTCCCTTCATACAAATTACCAATCACTTCTGATTGAGAAAAAAATTTTTGCGCTCCTCCTCTTGTAGGGATTACTTCAATGTCTTCTCCCATCCAGGGCCATAAAGGATTGGTTTTCCCTACCTTTGTTGTCTCTGAATAATAAAACTCTATTATTTGACGAGGAACGTTTAAATATTTGTAAATATTATTTTTAAAGTATTTTCTGTAAAACGAAGTGTGTTCTATAGACTTTTGATGAATTATTTCATGTCTATAATTTTCAAAGAGTTTAAAATCATTCCATAAATTCTTTTTTCTAATATCACTTGTACCATAGATATCAGGTAGAATGTTAGATATTTTCTCACTTAAACTTATCCAACGTTCAATTGCGTTTTTATCGTATATCTCCTTAACTTGTTTATTGTTTATTACTGAATATTCATAATCTGTAGGAATACTCAGATTAGTAAAGGTTTCTAAAGAAGTGTAGCCGAAAACAATTGCTTGCTGAACGATAGCTATATAGTCGTATATCAGCTTTGAATTATCATAAACTCTTTCTTTTAAAATACGACCTTCTCTATTATTTTTAAATTTTTCAGTTATCTTCAACTCTTTGATTTTTTGAATACAATCATCAACTATAGCAAGCTGTACACCTATATTATTTGGTGGGATATATTCTACTTTTTCTTTGAGATTATCTGATTTCACATAATCCAGTTCTTCAACTACAGCACCGGCATCTTTTCCTACCTCAGTTAAATAAATAGGTTTTAAACTTCTATTGTCAAACTTAGTGTACCGCTCAGGAGAAACTGCTGATATTATTAGTTCCCCTTTCCTCATAAAAACTACCTCCTTTTTTCTTATATAGCTAGTATAGCAAAGTTTTCATACTCACATATAGCATTGTTTATGTCACCATGTTTTGTCAAAATTTGATAGATACACTTTTTAGTAAAAACGGAAGTTCCAAGCTACTCCTAAATTCGTTGCGGCCTTATACTCCGACTGAATAGAAAGAAAGTAAGTAAGCGCCCTATAGTGAAGTACTTCCACACCACATAACCTGACCGTTATACTGAATACAGTCAGGTTATTGAAGTATCTCTTGTCTACAATGTTGCTTGAATCATTTCAGGCCAAGGCAAAAATCTTCATTTGGTGTCTTTAGAATTATCTACTAATTGATCATCAATATGCATTTTTTTAAACGACCTTACTCCAACATCTATCACATTAATTTTATTTTTTTCATACAATGAAACAGCTTGCCTTATATCAGTATCATTTAGTGTAATTCCTAATAAAACTTGTTTATCTCCTGGTAGTTTATTCACTTGATTAAACAAATTAACTACATCCTCGGTCACAATACTGTGTTGAGCAGGTTCATCAAACATAATTATTTTAGGGTGATTTCCACCAGTTTCATTTGATGTATGCAACAAAGATAACGTATATGCCCAAATAGCTCTAATATTATCACTGGCAGAAGAATCAAATTTCATATCAAATCCTTCTGATATAGGCAAATAAGTGTCTCTAGAAATAGAAATAGCAGATAAATCTGAAGCGCTATTGTAGTTAAATGCCTTCAAATAATTTTTGAAATGTATTTCTAACTTTCTAATTTTTATATTATCATTCTCTGAGAAATTATTTTTAGGTAACAGCTCTTTATCTACAAGAAGTTGCTTCCATTTTAGCGATAGCTGAAATAAATTTTTCAAATTTTTTTCTACATCATTTAATAAACTACTATATTTTTGAATATCAGTCTCTATTTGAACCCTTTTATAGACTATTGATTCTGATACTTCTTCATCAACTGAATACAAGTCACTTCTTATTGATTTTGCAAGTCTCCTTAAAGTAAATAACTTCGATGACAATTCGCGCTTGTTCTCTTCCAACACACGTTTTTTTTCTATATGTCCTGTTAAAGCAAAAGAAATCATGTCGAATTGAGACTGCAGGTGATTTATATTTTCTTCAATACTCATAACTTGTCCTTCTACCTGAGATGGAAGTAACGAATCCTCTATTGGCTGTCTACAAGTTGGACAAAAGCCTTTATAAGACTCTATATCTAAATTTGATCCCATATTTTTTAATTTGAGTGCGTCTTTATTATTTTGAATATCACTTTGAATAATATCTAGGTTTTCAGTTAATTTAGAAATGGTATCCTCTTCGATACTCAATTCTTTCTCATATTTCAAAACCATTCTATCAAATTCGTGAATTTCTCTATCTGTCTTTTCTAATTCCTCTTGCAGTTCCTCATAATTATTTACAATTCTAGGTATCCGGCTGACCAGAGCTTCTTTTTCATCATTCAATGCTTCAATAATATTACTCAGATCTCTATTATCTCTAATATGCTTTATATGAATAGATTCATAAAAATCATTTTCAAGTATCTTTGGAGTCAAAGGTAACCCAAAAGTATTACAGTTTTCTCTCGCGCAAATTGTTTTTATTTCATTAATTAAAAGTTTCCAATCGGTCAAAATATCATTTTCATCATGTTTCAATTTAGCTCTATTTTTTTCATTAGATAAAGTGTCCAATGCCAAAATATACTCAATAACTCTTTTTTTAGCATCCTTAATCTTCATTATAGGCACCGCTGAAAACAAATCTGCCCATCCACGCTTTTGTTCTATAAAGATACCGGAAAATAACACTTGCATATATAGTTTATATTCTTTACCATCACTTGTAGGTACATAAGGAAGTTCAAAACCAATAAATTTTTCCAAAAAACTATGAAAACCTTTTTGAGAAGTTGTAGAATATTTAGAGTGAACATACATATCCTCAATATAAACATCTGGATCATGTATAGAATCCAAATTTGTATAATATACCGATATAAGATTCTCATTTCGAGAATCCATTTTACCAGCTCTAAACACTGTCACTGTATCAGTTCCATTAGAAAGTTCTAACCACGCCTCTGATTCAAGAACTATATGTGAGTTATTGTCTTCGTCTACAAGATTATTTTTATAAACTGATGTTAGGGTTTTCATTCCCCTTCCACCAATGATCTCTTCAAATCCTAAACAATAATATATAGTTGCTATAACTGAACTTTTTCCTCGAGTATTTTTTTGGCTAGAAATAAGATTTAATGAATCTTCCAAAGTATAATCAAAGCCAAAATCTCCTACCAAGGTTTTTGATATTCCTTTTATTCTATTAATTCTCAACACCCTGATTTATCCTCCAATTCCATGAAAAATTTTCAATCATTTCCTCAGTTAATTGATTAGACAAATCCGAGAAAAAAATTTTTTCAACAGTCATTAATTTATTATCAGTATAAATAGAAGTTAACAATTTTTTCCCTGTAGTAGTCAACCTAAACAGACCATTACCTTGCCGATAAATCAGCTCATCGGCCAAAGCAAAATTAATAGCTCTACTAATTGCAGGATCAAATCTTACTAAAGTGGATTCAACTAAATAAGACAATTGAACTGATTCGAGTAGTTCAATTCTTTTTTTAGATGTAGTAGTTGCAGATGAAATCATTTGAAGCTTAATTGCTGAACACCCTTTTCTTCCACAACATTTTCCTATAATAAGAATAATTAAAGAAACCTTATAGCTTATTCTATAATTAAAAGGAACAGCATCCACTTTCGCATCAAAAATAATATCATTTTCAATTATTCTATTATTCATCTTACCGTCCTGCCTTAAACTGTAATGAGCAATCTGCTAACCAGCCACTGATAAGATCACGTTTCAACTCCATAATAGAAGCTTTGGAGAAGGTAGTAAATTCTTCTGTCAGAGTTGTTTCGAAATCTTCCATTATTTCATTAAATATAGCACTGTTTAAAGAATGATCGCTATTCATTTTAGACTTCATTGAGACATCAGCTTTATACTGTTGCTCCAAATCAAATAGGTCTTCATAAATAGAACCATATGATTGTTGTAAAGTCGACATTATTTCAATTCCTTTTAAATATGCTTCGGCCCAATATTGAACCATCTCTTTGTAGTCTTCATCATCCTCACTGGTATTCATAAGTGCCATTACTTTACGTTTAATATTATTAATTTTTACTGTGTCACATTCACTCCAGTCAACCTTTTTGACAGATTTAACTGCAAGATTTAACTTCGTATCAACAAGAGGATTTCTAATTAGTCTTACAATCTCAACTTTGAAATCCTCTGCTTCTTTGATAATTAAAGTTATATTGTCATCAATATAAAAAAATGTCTCAGGATCTTCATTCTTCTTTTCTATTACATCTAGCCTTTTTTTCTCTAGATGTTCTACTATTCTTTTATCCCTATATTCAGGTATAACAAAGTGCCACTCTTTAATGCACTTAATCCCTAGTGCAGTCAATCTTTTTGCATAATCTTTGCTAGTTAATTTACCTATATCCGTTGTGACTTTTTTTCTCAGTGCTTCATATAGTTCATTATCTGTGTATTCTTTTTCTGGACAATAACATTGGTAAACTATCCCTGAATGTGTAAATCCTTCGATGCCAGCATCACCTTGATGATTAGATGGTACTTTTGTGTAATTTACATCTTGATAGCGATCTCTATAACAACCATCACAGAGTCTTTCCCAGGTTTTTCCATCTAATGTGTCTTTTAAAAAATCAAGTATCACAGAATCATCCTCCTAAAAGTTGAATACAAATTGTTTTTTCTTTTATAGGAGCATCTGATATTAACTTAGTATCAACCATAAATGACTGATTTTCATTAACGTACTTGATTTTTGATAATCCAAAGCAGGAATAATCTTTTATCACTAAGATTGCATGCTCCATTAAATATTTTTCCATATAGCTAGGGACAGAATTAGATACTTTTTTCATAATAAGTTCCCTCCATATTTATACAATCCGGCATAAATAAGTTCTACTATCAATTAGTATAGACGAACGAATATTTATTTACAACAATAGGTAATAACACAAGTTTTCCAGAAACTATTCCAAAATGATATATATTTATAAATTCCAATTAATTACATTTCATAGAACTAAAAAATGAAAGAATGAACAGAAATCTATTTCCCTAAATTCTATTTGTTTAATATCTTTTTAACTACATCTATCAGACATTTTTTTCATTTAGGTTATATGATATTATACATAAAAAATGAGTAGAATATTTCCACTCATCTAATTGAATATTGAAGTTTGTTTTTTTATATCTGAAAAAACAACTAACTTAATTGCACTGCTATTGCACTCTTTTTATTTTTTTTACACTTCCATATGTGACTATTGAAAATGAAAAACGCTGATATCACGCTATTTCGTTTTATCTTCTTCACCCATAAAATTGATTGTTTATTGGTCACACTTTCCTCCCACCATTCTCCATTTTTCCTTTGCTCCACCGCCCTCAAAGTCCTATAATTTAATCATAAGAATAGTGACTATTAATAAAATTCATTAATTAAAAGGAAGCGATTTCAACATGTCAAAAGAAACTTTTCTTAAGTATGGTTTTGTTGTCCTCTTCATAGGAATTTTTTTACTTCGTGCCCAAAAATTTATTTCTGAGCCCCTTTCGTACCTTTTTTCGGGTATTCTTTTGCTTATTGTTGCGTATTTAATACTCGTGAAAAAAATGAACTTTTTCTCAAGTTTGCTCACTGTTACCGACCAGCCTTCTTCTACCCAACAACGATTAGGTCAACTTTCTGGTCTTGTCAGTTTATTGATTGGTTTACTTCTGGTAATTTTTTCAGTCATTTTATAGACACTTTTTCACTATTGTTCTTATAAAAACAAGACGTTCTTGTTTGGCCTTTGACGTTGTCGTATACTATAAATAATAAATAAGCTATGAAGGAGTAAATTAATGAAAAAAAGTGTTATAACTAGTTCTATGTTAGCGGTTTTGTTGTCGGGATTTCTCGTTACCCCTATTTCTGCTTACGCTTTGGAACGCTCTAAGGGAACTACTGAAGAAACGGTGGCTTCAGAAACATCTCTAACGGAGCAACAAATGAGTAGCGGTGTCACTGAAGAAATGAATCCAAGCATCATAAATTCTCAAGAGGAAACAGAAACAACTTCCACTTCCTCAACCTCCGATTCCACCACTGAAGTTTCTACATCAGAAGTAACAACTGTTAATGATACAGAAAATAGTAGCGACGATACTGAAACTACTTTGGAAACATCACAAAGTAATGAGGACACACCTGTAGCACCGGCAAAAGCAGAAGAAAAAGTTCCTGATATTAATTATCAGACACATATCCAAGACATCGGATGGCAAGGGGTTGTCAAAAACGGGGAAATTTCTGGGACTAGCAGACGCTCTTTACGTCTTGAAGGAATTAAAATGAATATTTCAAATTCAGATTTGGCTGGATCTGTAGAATATAGAACACATGTCCAAGAAATTGGGTGGCAAGGATATGTGAAAGATAATCAATTGTCTGGTACAAGCGGAAAGTCTTTGCGGCTCGAAGCGATTCAAATTCGCTTAACTGGAGAAATAGCTAACGCATATGATGTTTATTATCGTGTGCATATAGAAGATAAAGGTTGGTTGAATTGGGCAAAAAACAGTGAGTCCGCAGGTAGTCAAAGCGCCGCTAAAAGATTAGAAGCCATTCAAATTAAATTAGTGAAGAAGGGCGAAGCGGCACCTGAAGGATCTGGAAAAGCCTTTTTAATTGGAAATGAAGCAAAACGTCCAGATGAAATCAAACCAACTGTCAATTATCAAACACACGTGCAAAATATTGGTTGGCAAGGGGTTGTCAAGAATGGTGAAATAGCTGGTACAAGTGGGAAAAATTTACAACTGGAAGCAATCAAAATCAACCTGAGTGATGGTGCTCTAGATGGAAATATAGAATACTCTACGCACATCCAAAATATCGGATGGCAAGATTATAAAGCCAATGGGGCATTATCTGGCACAACTGGAAAAAATTTACAATTAGAAGCCATTAAAATTAAACTGGCCGGTGATGTTTCAAGATATTATGATGTCTATTACCGTGTCCATATCCAAGATAAAGGTTGGTTGAATTGGGCAGCTAATGGTGCCTCAGCTGGAAGTCAAGCTGCCTCTAAACATTTGGAAGCTATTCAAATCAAAATAGTTAGAAAAGGTGAAACTGCTCCTAAAGGATCTGGAAAAGCCTTTTTAGTTGGCGATGAAGCTCGCACACCAGCAGAGATAGCAAACAGATTACGTGCAGAAAGATTAAAGAAAAAACCTTATTATTATTCTCAACGTGACCCACAATGGATTAATACTTATATCGGAAACTATACCATTGGCGCAGCAGGATGTGTTCCAACAAGTTTATCTATGATTTTAAGAGGCTCTTACGGTTATAATGTAAATCCTGTCAGTGTTGCAACAAGAATGGCATCTTATGGCGGGTTAAATCAAAGATACTTTGGCGCTTCTGCAACTGATTTAGTGATAACAGCTCAATCATATGGCCGTTCGATCAAAGTTATTAATGATGTAGCTACATTAAACGCCTATCTTTCTGAAGGATATCCCGTTATTTTATATCAAAATGTGGGGATTGGACATGCTATTGTCGTTCATGAGTACAAAAATGGTTACACTTTAACCTATGATCCATACGGTCGCCAGTTTTACTCAGGTTGGGTGTCAACGCAAGCACTTTGGAATACCCCGTCAAATGATCCAATTGATTGGACAGAAGGCCGACCATGTTTCGTTATTTTATAGGAGGATATAATGAAAAAAAAACTTATTGTACTATCGTTAGCCTTACTTTTAACGGCATGTAGTAATAATACTGGGGGAAAAAATAGCGACGCTTCATCTAGTGAAGTATCAACTAAACAGCAAACTACCCAGTCTTCTAAAAAAGATAGTAGTAATCCAGACACAACACCAACTTCTACATCATCTATAACAATTGAAACAACCGAGAATTTAAAGAATAGAGAATTGAATCCAACAGATGATGTTTCAAAAACTAGACGACAATTGTATGAACAAGGAATTAACAGTTCAACAATTACGGATAAAGAACTAAAGGAATATATATCAGAGGCTAAAGAACAAAAGAAAGATGTGATTGATTATATTAAGCAAAAAATAAATCAATAAAGTTATCTCATATTCATTCCCCCCTTGACTCTCCCTTCACTCTTGGCTATGATTACCTTAGCAAGTACAATGGTGTACTGTGAACAGTCGAGCAACGGCGCTCAAAAAGATTGGCTTTCGTGCATTCTTTTTGAGGGCTTTTTATTTTTAGAAAGTAGGGAAATTGAATGGAAAAAATGTACCGCAGTCCGTATGAAGCGTACCCGTATCTATCTTCTAAACCAGAAGATTTACGATGTGATTTTGAATTAATGACTGATGAATTGGCCTCGATGACAGGTCTTCTACGAGGATATGTGCAACAATTAGACGTCCCTGAACAGCCTGCACTAACAGAAGAACTAGCTAAAATTTGCGAGTTAATCTACCATGTCAATCCAACGACCCGAACAAAATTAACAGTCACAGAGGAAGAAATAGCCTGGCTTTTGGAACGTGTCAATGCTATGAATGAACTGACATACGAAGAAAATCGTCCTTTTGTTTTACCGATGGGCACAATCTGTTCCTCTTATGCACACATTTTAAGAGCCAAAGCCAAAGATATTGTTCGTTTACTTTATCGCATGGACTATGGTGGTAAAAAAATTGATCCGCAGCTGTATGATGTAGTCAACTTACTCTCAGGTTACTTTTTCATGTTAGCCTTGTACCTAAATCAGCTCGAAAATGGTGAAGAAGTTCCCTTTGTTTCTCGCAACTATTCTATTTAAAAAGTACACCGACCGCTAACGACGAATTGCTAGCGGTCGGTGTACTTTTATACAGGTAAGTAAGCTTCCCCTTTTGCAAATAGTTTAGCAGTACCACCAATAATGACTCGATCTTCTTTCACTTCACAAGTTAAAAAGCCGCCTCTTGAGGACACTTGATAGGCCGAAAGGGTCGTTTGATTGAGCCGTTTTCCCCAATAAGGAATTAAATTGGCGTGCGCAGAACCACAAACTGGATCTTCGTTAATTCTTAGTTTCGGGAAAAAAGTCCGTGAAACAAAATCCACCGAGTCTCCAGGTGCCGTTACAATGACTCCTACTCCTAAATCCAATGCTTTTAATGCAGAAAAATCTGGTGTGATTTTTGCCACTGTCTCTTCGTCTTTTAAGACAAAAAATAAATCGCGGCCTAAATAAGCTTCATAAATTTTCGCGCCTAAAGCGACTTCATACTCTGGCAAAATTGGAATCCTTTCCGGTAGGATATAAGGAAAATCTAGATAATAGTATTCCTCTTTTTTGGTCACTGCGAGCGGTCCACTTTGACTAGTAAAATGGAGTGTTTCTTCCGCAACGGAATAATAGTTAAACAACACAAAAGCCGTCGCTAATGTAGCATGCCCGCAGAGATCGATTTCTCGTTCCGGCGTAAACCAGCGCAGGGCGTAACTTTTTCCCTCTTTGACTGTAAAAGCAGTCTCTGACAAATTATTTTCAATCGCAATGTTTTGCATCACCGCTTCTGGCAACCATTTTTCCAAAACATAAACAGCGGCGGGATTGCCTTTAAAAACTTCCTCCGCGAAAGCATCGACAATATAATAGGGATAACTCATTTTAATTCTCTCCTTGTATTTTTTGATAAATGTATTCCGCGCAACACAAATCCTCAACTGCTAAGCCAACCGCATCAAAAATCGTGCGGCCTTTCTGCTCCGCCTTTAGTTTAACTTTGCCAGTGACTAATTCGCCGAGAGAACCTACAATTTTTTCAGCTGAAAAGGCACCTTCTGAAATCGGAATTAAAAGATCCCCGCTTTCTTTTAATGCAGCCGCGTACTCATCTACAAACACTTGACTGTTTTTAACAAGGTCGCTTGTTAATTCTCTGGAAGTCGGCGTGAATGTACCAATTGCATTAATATGGGCATTCGGCAAAACGTCTTTTTCTTCTAAAAATGCGTCCTGACTGGAAGTTAGTGTACAGATAATTTCCGCTTCCTGGACGGCTTCTTGGACAGAAGAACAACCAATAAAGGTACATTCGGGGGAATTGTGCTGTTGCTTAGCGATTAATTTTCGTGCGCGTTCTGCTGTGCGGTCATATATAAAAACCTTTTCAATCGCCCGAACGCTTTGTAGCGCTGCGAGATGAGATGAAGCTTGTTGACCTGCACCAATCAAAGCGATACTTTTTGCCTTTGGAGCTGCTAAATAATCGGTTGCCAAAGCAGAAACAGCTGCTGTGCGAAGCCACGTAATCGCATTGGCGTCCATCATCGCGACTGGTCTTCCAGTAGAACTATCAAACAATAAAATTTGACCAAGATGCGAGGCCAAATTTTTTTGTGGATTTTCTGGAAAAGCTGTAATGATTTTTGCCCCAAAAAAGCGATTTTTTCCTAAGTAAGCAGGCATTAATGCAAAAAGATTTTGATTTTTCCCATCTGGTAAAACCTCTACATGGCGCTCACTTTGCGAAATTTTTCCTTTTTGCAACTCTGCAAAGCAACGTTTCATCACTTGAATTGCTTCGGAAAACGACAATTGTTGAATAACCCTCTCATAAGAAATAATGTCCATCTGAATTCCTCCCTTTGCGCTATCATAAACCAGACAAACAATACACTCAATGCTATAATTGTATGGAATACAATTTTATAGAAAGGAAGTTCCCCTCATGCCGATTAATTCCTATGAGAACTATGTGTTGTCATGGCGCCCTGTTAAAGAACGTTTAACAAGACCTTATTACCAATCATTGGTTCAACAATTAGAAGCGGATATCTTATCTGGTGCGCTTCAAAAAAATGTGAAATTGCCTTCGCAAAGAGAATTAGCTGATTACTTGGATCTGAATTTCACGACGATTGGTCAAGCCTATAAACACGCTATGGAAAAAGGCTTACTTTATACCAACATCGGTAGCGGCACTTTCGTTTCTCCCAACGCGTTTCACTCAATTACAATCTCTACCAACCAAGTAGCGGACCATCTAATTGATTTAGGGCTGGTTAGTTCCTTTGATATGTGTAATCAGCGGATTTTACCTTTTATTGAATCCGTTAGTAAAAATGCGGCCCTTAACAGTTTGCTAAATTATCGCGATCCTTTAGGTACGCACTTTCAACGAGCAACCGCTGCCGAATGGCTTCAGACACAAGGCGTTCGGACCAATGCCGAAGAAGTTGCCATTGTATCTGGTGTCCAGAATGGACTGGCCGTGACGTTAGCCGCCGCTTTTTCTCCAGGTCAGCGGATTGCCGTAGATCGATACACGTATTCAAATTTTATTGAACTCGCCCAGCTTTATCATTTAGAAATCGTCCCGATTGGCTATGATTCCGAGGGGATGGACCCAGAGCATTTACTGCAAGAATGCAAAAAGAAAAAAATACATGGTATTTTCTTAATGCCCGCATGTAATAACCCGATTGGTTTCCAAATGTCTAGCGCCCGCCGAATGACTTTAGCTGAAATCATTCAGCAAGAACACTTATGGGTAATTGAAGATGACATTCATTCTTTTTTAACAACTTATGCACAGCAAGCAGTTTTACCAACGTTTCAAGAACTCTTACCTCAACAAACGATTTACTTAGCGGGGATGACAAAATTTGTCTGTACAGGCTTACGCATTGCGTACCTTGTTTTCCCTCCGCTTCTTCGCCAAGAAATAGAGCGTGCGATTTTTAACATTAACGTTAAAACTTCTGGCTTTGATGCTGAAATTGTCACCCAAGTCTTACGCTCACCAGTTGCAAAAGAATTAGTGATAGAAAAATTGGCTTTAACAAAACAAGCCAATGACTTATTTGATACCATTTTTGGGTTAGCTAGACCTAGCAATCCTTTGCCGTACTACCGAACTATTCCCCTTTCTACCGAAAAAACGGCGCCGCAAATTGAACAAGAATTTCTCCAAAATGGGGTACGTCTTTTTCACTCGAGCCGCTTTACTGTGCAAAATCAGCCAGATGCTTTTTTACGAATTTCCTTGGCCTCCAATCAGCTTGAGGTATTGGCGAAAGGATTAACCATTATCCAAGAACTCTTACCGACATTAAACGAAAAGAAAGGACATTCCCTATGAATTCATTGCCAATACTTGAAAAAGCAGTGGGCGCGATCACCCTGCTTTCCGAAGAAAAACAAAATGCCGAATATGAAGGCTTTTTATGTCAAGTTAATGAATCGCAACAACTTATCCGCAGTCGTTTAGCCAAAAAAACGCCGAAAAAAGAAGGCTATTTTGCAGCCTTCTGGGAAAAAAATCAACAAAATCAGAACGAAGCCTTTGATGCAACGGAAGCCCCTGAAATGTTAGCAATTGTCATTGCTGATCAAGAAAAGCAAGGTCTCTTTCTTCTGCCGAAAGAATGTTTAATCCAACAAAAAATTCTCAAAACGAATCAACAAAAAGGCAAAATGGCGGCCCGTTTTTATCCTTCTTGGTGCCAAAACCTTAATCAAACCGCCAAAAAAACACAAAAATGGCAACTAGCTTACTTTACTGATTTATCTAAATACTAAAAACGTCAGCTGGCTTCAGAAGCCAGCTGACGTTTGTTTCTTCTACTGTTTAACCAATTGGTGGCGTACCTTCTGCGTTCCCAGCAATCGCTTCGATTTGAATCTGAGCACCTTTTGGTAAATCCGTCACACCAATCACTCTTCTTGCAGGCGTGCCTTCAGGGAAGTACGTTTGGTAGACGTCATCTACTGCCGCCAGCTCTTCAATCTCTTTCACAAAAATGTTCACTTTCACCAGATCAGCTAAGCTGTGATCCACACTTTCAATAATCGCTTTAATATTTTCTAAACATTGCGTCGTTTGTTCCTTGATTCCGCCAGCGACTAACGCATTTGTTTTAGGGGCCAATGGTAGCTGAGCTGATAGATGGTTGTAATGAGAAAAAGCAACAGTTTGTGTCGAAAATGGACACTTCGGTGCGTGCTCTGTATTATTTGCTTCAATAATTAATCCATGTCGATCTTCAATCGCTTGTGGTGGCGTACCATCCCCATGAGAAACCACCGCTTCTACTTGCACCGCCGCGCCCATTGGTAAATCAGCAACAGCAATCACTGTTCGTGCTGGCATATAATTGACCGTGCGCGCAATTCCTGAATCTGGGAAAAAAGCGGCATATACTTGATTGACAGCTTCCAGCTTAGATAAATCTTTTAAATAAATGTTGATCTTCACAATATCATCAAAAGGCACATCAATACTGGTTAAAATGGCTTTTATGTTTTTCAAACATTGCTTTGTTTGCGTTTTAACACAGCCAGCCACAACTCTGCCCGTTTGAGGATCTATAGGCAATTGTGCAGACAGATTGTTATAGTGAGAAAACGCGACCGTTTGACTGGCTAGAGCATCAATTGGTGCCTGAACAGTCTGATTTGTTAATTTAATTAAATCCCCAGCTTGAGGCGCATTAGGGATAGTTCCTTCCCCATTTGAAACAAGTGCCTCCATTTGAACGGAAGCGCCTAACGGCAAATCTGTGACGGCGACCACTGTTTTAGCTGGATAATAATGGGTAAAAAAGGCCACATAGACCTCCTCAACTGCGGCAGCATCCCGCATATCTTTGACAAAAATGGTCATTCTGACAATGTCACTCATCACATGGTTGATACTTTCAACAACCGCTTGGATATTTTTCAAGCATTGTGTCGCTTGGGACCGAATGCCACCTTCTACCAATTGTCCAGAGGTTGGCTCAATAGGTAACTGTGCTGACAAATGATTATAGTGGGAAAATGCGACTGTTTGGGCTGCGAGAGGATGCTTTGGTGCACGCTCTGTATTTCTTGCTAAGACGATATTTTCATTACTCATAACTCTACTCCCTTTTTTAGCATTCCAACAAAAATGATTCCGCTTACATTTTTAAACATTAAACTTCCAACAAGATCCTTTTTATTTTCCTGCTTTTCTATTAATGGTGATAGCTTTCCACCACCACTTCTTTCAGTCTACAATAAGAACAGGAACATTTCAATAAGGCATTCCTAAATTGATTGTTGGCCCGCAAACAAATCTTCTTCAGTTAAAGAAGACTGGCACGAATCAAGCTTGATTCGTGCCAGTCTTTATAGATAACTCGTTAGCTTTAACTAGTTTTATTTAACCACCATATACTCACGATAATTTTCCGAGAACGTATCCATTAGCGTATAAATTCGTTCAAAATCATAGTCACGACGAGGGTCATCATACCAAACACATTGAATACTTCCAATAATTGGAAGATTCGGGCTACCTGCTGGCACATCTGTAAATGCTTTTTTCGACATATTTGCTAAAGCATCATCATATTGATAAATGCCAGAATCAACATTGCCAGCTACCCAATACCACGCATCATTGGTATTAAAAATTTTGTGTCCTTTTTGAACAAAGTACTCAGGTTTGGCTACGTCATATCCGCTCCAACCGGCTGTCCAATAAGAAATAATAATCTCTGGGTCAAATGTACCGAAAGAATCGTCACTGTTGTAATAAATGCCATCATTAAAGCTCATTGGCTGCATGCCCGCATCTTTAATTATTTTAGCTAAATCATTCGCATAAGCGACAAAATCCTTGTAGCGCCCAGAAGATTGCAGTTTTGCCCAACCGCCTGTGTCGACATCATTTGCATACTCATCGCCACCAAAATTGAAAATTTCACTATGCGCGGAAAAATAAGCCACGTACTTACTGATAATTGCCTTTGTGAAATTCACTGCCTTTTGGTTCCCTAAATCTACTGTTCGTTTTGAGCCATCAAAAGCGGGATTTTTAATCGCTAGTTTTTCCATAGCCACTAACAACGCATCCATATGTCCTGGACTGTTAATCACGGGAATGATGTTGATGTTGCGCGCTTTCGCAAAAGCCAACAACCGATCCATTTCTTTTTGTGTTAACGCGTTGCCATTAGGATCATTGTAATATGCGTTGTTGCCTCGTTGGATTGCTTTTGAAACCCGGTTGTGGTTGTATTTTTTACCATTCACATTGACCGACATATCATCCAAGATAAACCGTAAGCCATCATTTCCTAAAATTAATTGGACATCTGTGTACCCATTTTGACTGGCTTTGGCCACTAATTCTTCCAGTTGTTCCACGGAAAAATATTTTCTTCCCGCATCAATGGAAAAGACACTTTTTAAAGGTTGTGTTTGTTTCTCTTTTAAATTATCCAAAGCTGTTTGGACCTCCGTTTGCCAAGTAGTCACTTGCGCGGCTGTATACGTTTTTCCCGCAAGTTCTGTTGCGACTGTCTCTTTTGTTGTTTGTAGTGCTTGAATCGTTTCTGGTGTATAGCTTTCTGCCTTTTCAATGGCTGTAACTGCTTGATCCAACGCACGATATAAAGTGGTTAAGTCAATGGCTAACAGGCCTTTTTCTAATTCAGCATCATAGGTGTTTGAAATCCCTTGGCCATAATCGCCACCTAAAATAGCTTTATTCACATCATAAAGCGTTGTTGCTTGTGTCACTGCTTCTGCGGCTTTATTTTGTGCTTCAAGGTCTGTGTTGGCGTAGCTAATTCGTTTTAAATAGTGTTGCGCAGCCGCTTTCATCTCTGCAAGAGAAACGCCTTTACTCTCTGCAATGGCCGTTTTTGTCCAAAGTAAATTAGAAGGTTTTATCTGATTTAAATCGTCTTCATTATAGGTGCGACCATCGCGATCTAAGGCATAGAGGAACATGCCCCCTAAATTATTTTCATAAGAATAACGAGCTACTTTATACATGTTACTTTCCATATACGGCTCTTTTGTGTCATACCAGCGGTTGCGATCTTGCTCTTCTGGGAAAGTTAATCCTGGAACAAATCGTTCCCCATTGAGAACCGGACTTAAATTATTTAATGCTCGTTGCGTGCGTTGGTCATCGCTGCCATACTGTTGATACGCGAGAAAATCGAAACAGTCACTGACATCTTGTAAAGGTGGTAAATATTCTGCATTGGTATCATACAAAAATGGACGATCCGTTCCCGACTTCGGTCCAATGTATTTTGATAATGCACGAATGACACCATTAGATAGAACAATATCTTTTTCACTTGGACGAGTTTCCATGTCAATATCTAACCCATCAATTCCTAAATCATCGACAAATTTGGTTAACAACTCTTTCGCATAAGCATCAAATTCTGCTTCTGTAGGCGTTGTTCCTGCATAAGGAACTTTTAATAGCTCGCTGTAATCAATCCCTCGAACTAAACGAACACCTCGTGCATGCAGTGCTGGCGCATACTCATTTTTTAACGTATCATAAAATGGCTGTGCAAGTGCTTCTTGTCCTTTTGGCACATAACTAAAGACATTCACAATGTCAATACCATAAGGAATATCGTGCATCGTTAGCCAATTTTCATCTGGCAATGTTGTATTAACTCCTTGCATCGTTTTGTCACGCCAAGCCCGATAATAAACCATAAAATGTTTCTCTTGGGTCGGCTCATTGGCTTGGCTGATCATTGGTTGATGAAACAGACTAAATAAGATAAACGCCAAGCCAACCAATAACGAAAGACCCAGCCAACTGACAATTGTTTCTCTGTTTTCTCCTTTTCTTGTCGATAAATTGTTCCCCACTTTGAACACCATTCCTTTCTGCACTCCGTTCATTTTTGTGTATCCACCTAAAAAAGAAAGCGCATACACAACCATCAATAGAATAACAAAAAATAACGAATTTGCAAAATAGAAACTGGAAAAATGAGGATTTTCTATAAAAATCTTTTCCCGCCTAAAATCACTTTTGTTAGACGGCGTTTAAATGGTAAACTTTGAGACTTGCAAGAAAAATGGGCCTATTTTTCTTGCAAGTTTCCTTTACTTAGTCGTGATTAACATCGGCGATTTTCACAACAATTTTCCCTTGCGCTCGTCCTGTCAGTGAATAGTCCACCGCTTCTTGAATTTGGCTAAAAGGTATGACTCGGTCAATTATCGGCTGTAATTTTCCCTGTTCAATGAACTCAGTGAGTAAAGCTAATTGCTCGCCATCTGGACGCATAAACAAAAAATGATAACTAACATCTGTGGCTTGCTCCAATCGATGAATCTTGCGGGTGGCTATTTTAAAGGCCCATTGTTTCCAAAGCGGCAAGCCATACTCTTTAGCAAAACGTTCGTTGGGAATGCCTGACAATGTAACAACTTTTCCCTGAGGTTTAACCACTGAAAAAGCTTTTTCTAAGATTGTCCCCCCCATTGTATCAAACACATAATCGTAGTCGGATAAAACTTCTTCAAAATTTTGTGTCCGATAGTCAATCACTTCATCTGCTCCCAACGCTTGAACCCATTCTTTATTTCTACTACTCGTTGTGGTGGCAACGTAAGCGCCTGCTAGTTTTGCTAATTGAATCGCAATGGTTCCAATCCCTCCTGAACCTGCTTGAATCAGGACTTTCTGGCCTGGCTGTACATTCATAATATCATGTAGCGCTTGATAACTTGTCAAACCGACTAACGGAATGGCCGCAGCTTCTTCAAACGTTAAATTTTTCGGCTTCATAGCTACAGCCGCTTGATCCACTGCAATATATTCAGCAAAAGTTCCCACGCGATTTTTGGGTACTCGCCCGTAAACTGCATCGCCCAGCCTAAAATTTTGAACATTTTTTCCAACAGAAACAACAATCCCAGCAAAATCACTGCCTAAAATCAGTGGCATTTGATAATTTAAAAGCATCTTTACTTTGCCATCTTTTGTTTTTAAATCAATCGGGTTGATACTGGCAGCGATAATTTTGACCAAAACATCATTGTCATGAATGGTGGGTAAGGGCACCTCCTCGATTGATAATTCTTTTTGTCCGTATTTATGAATTAAAGCGGCTTTCATCATTAAATCTTTCCTCTCTTTCTATCCCTTTTATTGGTTTAAAAGTTTAAACCTTTAATCAATTAGTATCTTAACGAAAAATGGGATCCACGTCAAGTTTCAGCCCTCAGCGTATTTTATTGACAAAAAACACGAAAAATGGTTTAATCGTTTAAAAATACGAACCAAAGAGGCGAAAGAATATGAAAGAATTAGAAGGAATTCAAACAGAATTTACTGCGCTTAGTGATTTTTTAATCGCATTGGGTGATGAAAAACGCCAAGCAATTATTATTGCACTGTTAGAAGACCAGGCCTGTGTTGGCCGTCGTGTCACTGAGTTAACAGAGGCGACACAACTCTCACGTCCCGCTGTTTCTCACCACTTAAAAATTTTGAAACAAGCCAAATTAATTGATTGTCGCAGTGAAGGAACTAAAAATTATTACTCACTTTCTCACGATACCACCAAAATTGAGCAACTCCAACAACTATTGACCCACATTACGTCGATTATGCCAGGGAGGAAGCAAGCATGAAAAAAATTCTCGTGGTCCTCACAAACGTTTCCCGTTATCACGGCACCGAAGAACCAACGGGCCTCTGGCTAGGTGAAGCCACGGAGTTCGTGGAAGAAGTAACCAAAGCAGGATTTTCAGTTGACTATGTTAGTCCCCAAGGAGGCTATGTCCCTTTGGATCCCCGGAGTATGAAATATGTAGATTCCTCCATTATGGCGGTTTATGAAAGTGCCGATTTTCAAGAACGAGCGCTAGCGCATTCCCTCTCTCTTGAAGAAATTGATCCAGATGAATACGCAGCGATTTACTTTACAGGAGGCCATGGCGTTATGTGGGACTTTCCTGATAATCCTCAGTTGCAAGCAATCACTCGTAGCCTTTACGAACAGGGCAAATACCTAACTTCTGTTTGTCACGGAATTGCTGGTCTTTTAAATGTCAAAGATGCGTCAGGAAATTATTTGATTGCAGATAAAACCATTACTGGCTTCACTACTGCAGAAGAAATTTTAGCCATGAAAAAAGCAGTTGTTCCTTTCTTAAACGAAACAATTGCCAAAGAACATGGTGCTACTTTTGCGAAAAAGCGTCCCTATAAAGAATTTGCGTATCAAGATGGCCGTATAATCACTGGGCAAAATCCTTTTTCTGTCCGCGCTGTCGCAAAATTGTTAATTCAACAATTATCAAAATGAAACAACAGCGACTACCTAAAAGTAGTCGCTGTTGTTTCATTGCTTCTTCTTTTTTCCGAAAGCCGAAGCCCTAACATAAAAAATTTTTGATTAGCTAAAGAGTAACATCGCGCCAATTAAGATAATTAGGTTAATTAAGCCTAAGACAATCATTGGTTTGGCCATGAATTTTGTCCAAGTGGCATATTGAACTTTGGAAATTTCCAAACCACCCATTACGACACCAGATGTTGGCGTGATCAAATTAATCAAGCCACAACCTGAAGCAAAAATCATAACCATCACTTCTGGACTTAAACCAATGTTTTTAGCTAACGCACCCATTACAGGAATAGAAACGTACGCTAAACCAGAAGTTGAAGGAATTAGGAAAGATAAACCTAAGTATAAAACAAAGGCACCGATGACAAATAAGACTGGGGAGAGTCCTTGTAATAAGCCTGCCGCTTTATCAAGGATAAATGAATCTAAATACGTTTTAGACATCAAAACAGATGCCCCGCGAGCAACTACGATAATTAAAACAACGGATAACATATCTTTGGCACCGTCGATAAATGCTTCAATGGTTTCTTTTTCAGTAAAGCGACCAATCAAGGCAGCAATGATACCTAAAAGGAAGAACCACATCGCTAAATCGCCAAAGTACCAGTCACCGAAACTGTTGCCTGTTAAAACAGACGTCCAGCCTTTGAAAATCGTCACTCCAAAGTCGTTCCATGGAATTAAGGAAACAATCATAATGACAAAACAGAAAGCGAATACCATTAAGATTTTTTTATGACGATTCGTAAATGGCATTTCTTTCGACGCTGCTTGTCCATACGTTTTTTCCATATCCTCTTGTTCTTGTAAAGATAAAATTGTTGAACCTTTGTCAGCCTTCACTTTTTTCGCATAACGCATCACAATGAAAATAGAATAGCTAGTAGAGGCCGCCCACAAAATAGCACCGACAATTAAAATAATTCCTGTATTCGGCTGAATGCCAATACCTCGCAACGCATCCATCGCTACCCCTGTGGAGAAAGGGTTAACCGTTGAACCGATAACACCTGATCCTGCACCCAATAGCACAGTACCCACTGCGACAAACGTATCAAAACCAGCGGCGACCATGGTGGCACTCAATAAACCATAAAAAGGAATTGTTTCTTCTGCCATTCCATAAGTCGAACCACCAATAGAAAATAAAATCATTAAAATCGGAATGATTTTCAATTCGTTCCCTTTTAACTTTTTAACGACTGATTGAATCCCTGCTTCAAGAGCCCCAGTTTGTGTCACAATATTTAAAAAGCCACCGAGTACTAAAATAAAAATATTAATTTCAATGGCATCTTTAAACCCATTGAATGGAGCCATGATAATATCCGATAATTTGGCCCCTACCACGTGGTCAACCATTTTGCCATCAATTTCTCTTGGGGTAAATGGCTGGCCATTTAGCAAGACCGTTACGATACCTAAAACAATTAAAATAATAAATAAAATACTAAAAGACGAAAGCTGTTTTTTGTTTTTCTTCTTTTTTTCTGCCATATCCTTTTATACAGGAACCTACTTTCCTGTATCTCCCTTCTCTATGATTAATTACTCAATCGATCAATAAAGAATGGCGTATCTAGAAAAGTTAAGAATTTATGACTGTAGCTAATACGGTTCATTTGGACTAATTTTTTCATAACACTGCTTGCTGTTTCCCGCGTAGTTCCACTCATTCGTGCAATGTCATTAATGGTAATTGGACAAGTAATTGCAACGCGTTCTCTGTTGTCAATTCGTTCTCCTAAATCATTTAATAACATCGCCAGTGATGTCACAATCCGTTCACATGCATCATTGGTTGTTCCTTTTTGGATTTTGATCATACTTTCTTTTAAAAGGACCGATTGTTCTTGAATCCAATGAATCAATTGCTGGGGATTATTTTGGAGAAAACGCTCAAACAGTTTAACTGGCACAAACACAACCTCAATATCCGTATAGGCAATCGCGGAGTCGTAATGAACCTCATCTTGAAACAGTCCGATTCTCGGAAAAAGAGCCTGCTTTTTCATAAAATGCAGATAGGAAAAATTACCACTGCGATCATTTTTTTCAATTTTAATGACACCTGAAACCAATAAAATTAAATGATTTCTCGGATCACCTGGATAAAAAAGGACTTGGCCTTTTTTATAGGAGCGAACGAAACTCTCGTTGCGCAATTCTGTTAGTTCTGATTCAGAAAAGTATTGAAAATCTTGATTATTTTTAGTGATTATTTTCTCTATCATCATCTTAATTCTCCTAAATACTATACTTTATTTTGTCACAACCGTTCCTACGATTTCATCGCCGCTCATACTTCCTAAGTTTTCCAAAGAAGTGATAATTGCTTGTTTATTGGGTTGGCTTTCTACAAACTGAATGGCGGCTTCAATTTTTGGTAACATACTACCTGGTGCAAAATGACCCGCTTGTTTGTATTCTTCCAACTCTGCTACAGTGACATTGGTTAATTGTTTTTCATCTGGTTTGCCATAATTAATGCACACATAATCCACGCCAGTTAAAATAACTAGTGCATCCGCATCCACTAATTCTGCCAGTTTTTCAGAAGCAAAATCTTTATCGATTACTGCTTCGACACCTTTTAATTCTTGTCCTACGACAGGGATGCCACCACCACCACATGAAATGGTAATTATATCATTTTTTATTAAGGTATTAATAGTCTCAGCCTCGTGGATGTCAATTGGCTTAGGACTTGGAACGACTTTGCGCCAGCCACGTCCTGCATCTTCTTTAAAAATAGCACCTGCTTGCATTGCTTCTTTGGCTTCAGCTTCTGTTAAAAATGGACCGATCGGTTTTGTTGGATTTTTGAATGCCTCATCTGCTGGATCTACGACCACCTGTGTTAAAACAGTAGCCACTTGTTTCTTGATTCCTGCTTTGTTTAATTCTTGATTAAGCGCATTGGACAACCAGTAGCCGATACTTCCTTGTGTCATAGCAACACACGTATCTAGAGGCATTGCTGGATTTTTTTCAGAATCAGCTGCTTGTTGTTGCAATAATAGATTACCAACTTGTGGACCATTGCCATGTGAAACAATCAACCGATGCCCTTGTTTAATTAAATGAACTAAATAGGCAGATGTTTGAACTAATGCTTGCTGTTGTGCGTGTGCGCTAGCATCATTTGAAAGGATGGCATTTCCACCTAGTGCAACGACCATTTTTTTCCCCATTACAAATCCTTCTTTCCTATCATAATAAAGAATAGGCCGCCCTTCAAAAGAAACTCTTAAAGGGCGAAACAACTATTCTTTTTTCAATGTTTTTTCAGTTGCTTCCTACACACGAGGAATGAATAAGTTGCCTAAAGTAGCTGCCATGATTGCTTTAATAGAATGCATTCTGTTTTCTGCTTCTTCAAATTGACGACCATATTTACTACGGAAGACTTCATCCGTGATTTCCATTTCAGTAATGCCGAATTTTTCAGCAACCATTTCTCCGTATTGTGTTTTCGTATCATGAAAGGCTGGCAAACAGTGTAATACGATTAAATCGCCATCCATGTTTTCGGTTTTTTCTAACATAGCCATATTAATTTGATAAGGTTTCAACAGATTGACACGTTCTTCAAATTTATCTTCTTCACCCATGGACACCCAAACGTCTGTATATAACACGTTGGCTCCTTTAACACCTTTAGCAACGTCGTCTGTAATCATTAATTCTGCACCAGATTCTTTCGCAAATTCTTTTGCATAATTAACGACTTCATCAGAAGGGAACAATTCTTTTGGTGCACAAATGCGAACATTTACGCCTAAAATAGCACCTGTCACTAACAAGCTGTTTGCCATGTTGTTACGACCATCGCCGACATATACTAAAGTGATTCCTTCTAAACGACCAAAGTTTTCTTTCACTGTCATAAAGTCCGCAATCATTTGTGTTGGATGCCATTGATCCGTTAAACCATTCCAAACAGGAACACCAGAATATTTCGCTAAATCTTCCACTACTTCTTGACTAAAGCCACGGAACTCAATCCCGTCAAACATACTACCTAAAACAATCGCTGTATCTTCAACAGATTCTTTTTTACCTAATTGAATATCGTTGGCGCCTAAATACTCAGGATGTGCCCCTAAATCAATCGCTGCTGTCGTAAACGCAGAGCGTGTCCGTGTCGAAGTTTTTTCAAATAAAAGAGCGATATTTTTTCCTTCTAAATAGTGATGTGGAATCCCTTTTTTCTTCAATTCTTTTAAGTGAATACTGAAGTCTACCAAATACTCTAATTCTGCTCTTGTAAAATCTTTTTCTGCTAATAAACTACGTCCTTGAAATACTGAATTCATGATGATTCCTCCTATTTTTGGGTGTTTTTTAAAGATCTTCACGGTAAAGTGGCATACTCATACAACGAGGGCCACCACGGCCACGTACTAGTTCACTTCCTGGAATGTAATTCAATTTAACGCCTGCTTCTTCTAGCGCTTTATTCGTAATCGTATTCCGATCGTAAACAACAACTTCCCCAGGGGCAATTGCTAATGTATTTGAACCGTCGTTCCATTGTTCACGGGCTGCTGCTGTTAAATTTCCAGCGCCGCAACGGATTAGTTGAACATTGTCTAAATGCAAGTATTTGCATAAAATGTTATCTAATGTATCTTTTTCTTTTGTAATTTGGATGTCTCCATCTGCTTTTTCAGTGATCGAGTAAACAACCAAGCCGCCTTCGATTTCTGGATGAATCGTAAATTTATCATAGTCAATCATGGTAAAAACGGTATCTAAATGCATGAATTTACGATGTTCACCGATATCAAAAGCCAAGATATTTTTGAATCCTAATTTTTGTTCAAAAATATTTCTCGCAATTTTTTCAATTGACGCGGCGTCCGTTCTTTGAGAAATCCCAATGGCCACCACTTCTTTTGAAAGAATTAATTCATCGCCACCTTCAATTCTGGTTGATTCTGAACGATCATAGACTCTAGGAACCTCTTTTCCAGCAAAACGAGGATGATAATCAAAAATGTATTGCCCAAAAATGGTTTCCCGTTGTCGAGTTACTGAATACATATGATTTAAAGAAATCCCGTGCCCCATTGTCGCAAAGTTATCACGCGTGAAGTATAAGTTAGGCATTGGATCAATAATGAATGGATAATCCGCTTCAACCATATCTGTTAAAAATTCTTGCTCATATTTAGGTAATTCTTGTTTTTGAATGCCTGCAATCGCTTTTTGAATAAGTTCTTCGTTGTCGTCAATTTCTAACATTAACTCTCTAACTTTTTCTTTTGCTGATTCGCTGCGAATATTGGCTTCTTCTAAGAATTGGTCAATAAATTGTCGGCGGACCTCTTCATTAATCAACGCTTCAGCAGCTAAGTCCTCTAAATAGACCACTTCGATATCTTTTGATCGTAACAACTCTGCAAATGCATCATGTTCTGCTTGTGCTTTTTCTAAAAACGGAATATCATCAAACAACAGTCTCTCCAGATAATCTGGCATTAAATTTTCTAATTCCTTACCTGGACGATGTAACATCACTGTTTTCAATTTCCCGATTTCAGAAAATACATTAATTGGATGACTCATGTGAAATAACCTCCTCAACTTAATTACAAACACAGAATAACAGACCTGATTAACCTAGGACGTGAGCCATTTGCCAAACAAAATACCAAATATACAACGGTATTCTTTCTTATGCATATTTTCAACCCAAAAGAATGCGCTTTCATAGATATTCTAAAAAAATAATGCATAATTAAATAAAAAAAAATGCATTTATTCAAAAAAAATTATTTCTCCATGCATTTCATAAAGTTATAATCTTATAGAGGTAAAAGTAAGGGAGCCAGAAGTCAAAACGACTTCTGGCTCCCTTACTTTTATGCGTTACTTTTTGACAAAGGTGTTGGCTGAATAAATTGTTGAAAATACTGCTCTAGTTCTTGTGCTTTTTCCTCGGATGATGAAACAATAATAACAGTGTCGAAGCCAGCGACAGAACATTTCTTTTCACACAAAGACACTTCATCAAGTACAGCTGAAAACAATGTTGCGTTGTCTGGTAATGTATGAACCACTAGTAAAAAGGCGACACGTTCAACTTTGGTCACTACCTCACGAATTGCTTGTATCAACTGTTCTTTTTTTCGTTCTTCTAAAGAAGTGAATTGTTCAAAAATCGTTAACCGCATCTCGCCAGACTCATCTAATGCTTTGACGACTTTTAATTCCCATAAATCCCGTGAAATCGTTGCTTGTGCGACATTTATCTCGCGCTTTTTTAATTCTCTTAACAACTCATTTTGACTATGAATTACAGTTGTTTGAATGATTTCTTTAATCAAACTTTGGCGTGTTTGCTTATTCACAAATAACACCCTTCCTCCAGACATTTACAAAGCAATACTAGCAGAATCTCTCTAATTAGAATAGAAAAAGGGTCGTTTAGCTAAAAGGTTCTCATTGATTTTGTCGGATATTTCGCATTTAAAAAAGTGAGACTTGCACAATTTAGTAAAACGTTGTACAGTGATTTTAGGGAATTACTGGCACCGTTTTAAATAACAGCAATGATGTTTTTTTGCATGATTAACTGAACTGGAGGAAAGTAATGAACCGATTAAAACGCCAAACGATGATTAAGCGATTGGTCACAGAAAATGAAATCCATACACAAAGTGAATTACTAGCATTATTGGAAAAAGAAAATATTCACACCACACAAGCAACTATTTCTCGTGACATTCGTGAGCTGAATTTAAACAAAGTAGACAATGGTCAAGGAGAAGCCTATTATCGTATCTTGAATAATTCTGCCCTTCGTCCAAAATATAAAACAGATGAAGAACGTCTTGTTGACATTATTATTGAAACTGGTGTTTCTTTAACACAAATAGAGTTCACAAATCTTTTAACCGTCTTACCTGGCAACGGGCAAGCCATCGGGGTTTTAATTGATCGCATACGTATCCACAACCCTCATATCTTGGGCTGCATCGCTGGGGATGATACCATCTTAATTCTTTCAAAAAATAAAGAAGATGCCCTTGAAGTTAACAACTATTTCCAGCAGTATTTGTACCACCCATAATTCATCACTTAGTAAAATCGACTATTTTTTGACATCATTGCTATTTTTATTAAAGATAAATAAAAAAAGGCGTCTCAGTGAAAGCTGAGGCGTTTTCTCATGAGTTTTTCTTTTGAACACCGTCTTTTTTTTGTATAATAATCAAAAAGCAAAGAAAGGGTTTCTTATGACTGAACAATTCATACTCACTTCAAACGATCAACAAACTCAGCTCAATGTACGTCATTGGCCCTGTCCTTCACCCAAAGCCGTAGTTCAATTGATTCACGGCATGGCAGAGCATATCCAACGTTATGATGAATTTGCTCGTTTTTTAAATCAATTAGGGTTTGCCGTAATTGGTCATGATCATCTAGGTCATGGCGAATCTGTACAACCAAGCGCACCAATCTATGGTTTTTTTGGAGAACAAGGGCCTGAAAATGTCGTTACAGATATTCATCAAGTGAAACAATGGGCTGTGAATCGCTATCCACAATTGCCCTATTTTATGATGGGTCACAGCATGGGGTCTTTCGCCTTGCGCAACTATCTGCAAGACTATCCTGTGACTGTGCAAGGAGTCATTTTCATGGGCACTGGAACAAGTCCGTTACCTTTAACCGCAGCATTGCCTTTTATTAAAAAAATGGCCGAGAAACAGCCAAAAAAACCAGCTCCGTTCATTGATAAGCTGGCATTTGGTTCTTTTAGTAAAAAATTTCCTGAAGCAAGTTCCTTTAATTGGCTTTCTAAAAATCAAGCCAATGTCGCTGACTATGAAAATGACCCATTAATGGGCTTCGTATTTACCAATAATGGTTTTGCTACCCTTTTTTCACTTGTTAAACGAGCCAATCAAAGGAATTGGTACCAAGCGATCCCAAAAGAATTGCCTATTTTAATCATTAGTGGCGCTGAAGACCCAGTTGGTGATTTCAGCAAGGGGCCAGCGAAAATTCAAAAGCAATTAAAGCATGCAGGTTTTCAGCACGTGACGTTACGACTATTTCCCACATTGCGTCATGAAATTTTATTAGAAACGGAAAAAGCTACAGTTTTTCAAGAAATTGGGCATTGGTTAACGGATTTAACGAATTAAAAAAGAAGGTTGATGTTGTGACATCAACCTTCTTTTTTAATCTATTTTCGTTAAACCACCCATATAAGGACGTAGAACTTCTGGAATCGTTACGGTACCATCTTCATTTTGATAATTTTCCAAAATGGCAGCCACTGTTCGACCAACAGCAAGTCCTGATCCATTAAGAGTATGGGCATATTGAACATGACCCGTTTTATCACGATAACGAATCAACGCCCGACGTGCTTGGAAGTCTTCACAGTTTGAACAAGAACTAATTTCTCGATACGTTTTCTGTGCCGGAATCCAAACTTCTAAATCATAGGTTTTCGCTGCCGAGAAGCCCATGTCACCTGTCGAAAGAGTAATCACTCGATAAGGGAGGCCCAATTTTTCTAAAATGTCTCCAGCATTGTTGGTCATTTTTTCTAATTCTTCATAGGAGTGTTCTGCATCACTAAATTTAACCATTTCTACTTTATGGAACTGGTGTAAACGAATTAATCCTCGGGTATCACGGCCTGCGCTACCCGCTTCCGAACGAAAAGAAGGACTTAAAGCAGTGAAATAAATCGGTAACTCTTGCGCCTCTAAAATTTCATTATTATAGTAGTTAGTTAACGGGACTTCCGCTGTGGGGATCAGCGTCAAATCACTTTCTGCAACTTGGAAGACATCTTCTTTGAACTTAGGAAACTGACCGGTGCCAAACATTGCTTTGCTATTGACCAAATAAGGAGGAATCACCTCGGTATAACCATGTTCATTAACATGTTGATCTAACATAAAATTATAGACCGCTCGTTCTAAACGAGCCCCTAAGCCTTTGTAATAAAGAAAACGGCTACCAGATACTTTCGCGCCTCTTTCAAAATCTAAAATTCCTAAGGCTTCACCGATTTCCCAATGTGGTTTCGGTTCAAATGAAAAAGTTTTCGGCGTACTCCACCGCCGAACTTCTACGTTGGCGGCTTCGTCTGCGCCAACAGGTACGCTCTCATGAGGTAAGTTAGGCAAACGTTCTGCAATGGCTGTGCATTGTTCTTGCAAATGAACAACTTCTTGATCTAAAACTTTAATTTGCTCGCTAACTTCTTGCATATTTAGCAATTGTTGTGAAGCATCTTTTTGTGCACGCTTTAATTGTGCAATTTCTCCAGACACCTGATTACGGTGTTTTTTCAGTTCTTCAACTTTAACAAGTAACGCTCTCCGTTCTTCATCTAAAGCCAAAAAGCGCAATAAAACTTCCTCGTCCACACCACGTGTTTTTAACTTTTTCTGTACCACTTCTACATTTTGGCGAATTTTTTTCATATCCAGCATCTTATTTCCCTCTTCATGATTAAATTTTAAACAATGGTGAATTTTACTTTTTCAAAAATCTCATTCTTCATTCGTTGGCCAGTCGCTGTGCCAGCTAAGCCACCTAAACCCGTTTCTCTCAATTCTCGTGGTAATTGACGGCCGACTTTATTCATGGCTTCCACCACTTCATCTGCTGGTATTTTATTTACAATTCCAGCTAAAGCCATATCTGCAGCGATTAACGCATTGCCTGCACCTACTGTATTTCGTTTAACACAAGGAATTTCGACTAACCCAGCCACTGGGTCACAAATTAAACCTAATAAATTCCCTAAAGCCATAGCAAAAGCTTCAGAAGATTGGCGTGGTGTTCCGCCAGCCGCTTCAACAGCTGCAGCGGCGGCCATCGCTGAAGCACTGCCTACTTCGGCTTGACATCCACCAACAGCACCAGCAATCATCGCATTGTTGGCTGTGACCATCCCAAATAAAGAACTGGTAAACAAGAAACGAATTTGTTGATCACGCGTTAAATTCAAGGTATTTTTAATCGCTGTTAAAACCCCTGGTAAGGTGCCACTTGCACCAGCAGTTGGCGTTGCGCAAACAACGCCCATTGCTGCATTGACTTCATTAGTACCTAGTGCGGCTTGAACTGCAGACATCATTAAATCACCTGATAACGTTTTGCCAGCTGCGCGGTATTTTTTTAAACGAGCCGCATCACCGCCCGTTAACCCAGTAGGAGAAAAAACGCCTGCTCCTTCTTGCGAGCGTTTGACAGCAGCATCCATGACATCCAAATTTTGACCCATCTGTGTCCAAATTTCTTCATAGCTTTTTTGGCTACGCTCCATTTCTTGCTCAATCATCAAATCAGAGATTTTTTTTCCTGTTTTTTCAGCTTTATCGATAAATTCTTCAATCGAAAGGTACATATGTCAAACTCCTATCATAATAAGATTATTTTCGATGTGTCATCTAGTGAAAACAGTTGTTCTTTCACCGAGGAAATTGGTGCCGAATCTAAGTCAAAGATGAATAAAATTTGATTCCCTTCCACATAACGAGACACCGCATTCACTTGAATATTATTTTTTTGTAACGTATCTTTAAAAGCTTGCATCGCCTGCTCTTCTTGATTAATGACTAACAAAATAGGTAAAGGACCATGTAGTTGGACATTGAAACCGTCTAATTCAATGTATTTCACCTCGATAGTGCCGCCACCTACAGAAATTCCTGTTAAATGAATTTCGTGCGTTGCATCACTGAGTGTCACACATGCTGTATTAGCATGCTTCACTGGACTTTCTTCACTCATTTCTAAAAATTGAATCTCAATTCCTTGTTCTTCCGCAAGTTCAATGGATTGTGTTACGTTGGCATCATCTGCTGCTAGTCCAAGAATTCCGCCAATAATTGCAAAATCAGTCCCATGTCCTTTATGCGTGTCTGCAAAAGATTCATAGTATTTAATCACAATTTTTTCTGGCGTTCCGCCGAATAACTTTCTTGCCGCTAAGCCAATCGCTAAGGCCCCAGCTGTATGCGAACTAGAAGGACCAATCATAATAGGACCGATAATGTCAAAACAACTTTTGTAGTTCATTACTTTGTTCACTTTTTTAGGTTTATTGATGGCCATAGCTGTGTTCATACGTAACTCCTCCTTTGGTTTTTACTGCTTCTTTTTCTTTTTCACTGGTTACTTCCGTCGTTCCTTCAAATTCTGGTGTATTATCCACCGCTTCAATTCTGTAACGTTTAAAGACCAGCGCACCTAAAAATCCAAACATCAGACTGACCACTGTGATAATCGCTACTGCTAGTAAAGTCGTTTGAATGGCATTGTTACCTAATGTCACAAGTAAACCAGCCCACGGCGTTGCCATTCCTGTCACAGGTACTTTTAAGCCAAAGAAAGTCACTACAATACCACTAACCATTCCTGAAATTAAATTCGTTGCGTAAATAGGAATTGGATTGGAGCTGATGATATCGACTTGTGTTAATGGCTCAATTGCCACAGCTAACGGGGTTGAAGCTGTGCCTAGTTTTAACTTTTTAAATAGCGCCGCATTGACAATGGAACTGCCGTAACAAGTCAACGCACCGACAGCCATTGGTACACCAGTCAAACCAATCAAGGCAGTTAAAACCATTGAACTTAACGGTGTCATACCAACAATCGGGATAATAGCACCTAAAATTGCGCCCATCACATATGGATTGCCATCTACTGCACTTAAAATCGTGCCCCCAATAACTTCTAGGACACCTAATACAACGGGTTGAATAAAACCAGCAACTAACGAAGCAGCGACTGGAATGACTAAAATAACGACTAATAAGTCAATCCCTTCTGGAATACGTTTTTGCATCTGCTCAACAACAAAAGATAAAAGATATGCGGTAATAAAGGCTGGTAACAAGCTGACTTTAATCAATGACAGACCTAAAATAATTGAAAAAACTGGACTAATCCCGAAAGCGAGCGGCACAAGAGCTCCAGCTGCTAAACCACCTAGACTACCCATAGTTTCACCAATTTGCGACACATAATCTAAATGAAAAACGCCGCCTACTGCATACCGCAAAAATGCCTCTGGTAGAAAGGTGGCACAAGCTGCACCAGACAAAGCACTTAAAGATTTTTTCCCTCGCGGTGCTTTAAAAGAGAATAGGGACATGCCACATAAAACTAAGACTAACATCAAGATTCCTGATAACGTTTTCATTTCTTTGCCTCCAACTATATTTTTTTATAACGGATGGTACTCCTGAATAAAATTTTTATTGCTCAACAAGTGAAAGAATGAGCGAGCATTCCGATGAACTAAAGTACAATGAGTAACAAAAATTTCATTCCACATTCAGAGTATACGACTAAACAAAAGTTTAGTCAATGTATTTTTTTAACGTAAAGAATCTTATTGCTTTTCCATTAAAAAAGTATTACACTAAAATTAATTTCAGTGTAGGGGAGGATATCACTTGGAGTCATATTTACGTTTAAGTGAAGTAGATAAACAAATCTTACATTCACATGCCTTAATGCTTGATGGATTAGGGAACTTCTTTGGTAGTACCCATGAAGTCATTCTTCATAGTTTAGAAAATTTGGAAAGTTCAGCTATCAAAGTCATCAATGGCCATTTCAGTAACCGCAAGGAAGGTGCCCCCATTACTGATATGGCGTTAAAAATGTTAAGTCAAGTAGAGTCGGAACATGATTACGCTGTGAAACCCTACTACAATAAAAATCAAAAAGGGGTTATTTTAAAATCTTCCACCATTCCAGTTATCGGTGAAAATGATCGTATTATTGGATTGATCTGTATCAATATGCATTTAGAAATGCCATTAATTGATTACTTGCAAGACTTATTACCTTCAGGACAACAAAATGATATGTCCCAAGAGCTTAAAAATTCTGAACATTTTTCTGACAATATTGACGAATTAATCACTACTTCACTGACAAAAGTAAAACAAGCAGTAGAAAGCGATCCAAATGTATCACATTTGAATCAAAATAAAGAAATTGTTATTCGTTTATATGATCAAGGAATTTTTAATCTCAAAGATTCTGTCATAAAGATTGCCGATCGATTAGGTATTTCAAAAAATACCATCTATTTACATATCCGCAATCATAAAAAAGAAGAAGCTTAAAACATCAAAGCCACCAACGCTAACTAGCGTTGGTGGCTTTGATCACTTCTCTTCTATTTTAATTTGGTAAATCAAACAAGTAAGGTGTCCCTATTTCTCCATTTAACGTAACGTCTAAGCGATTTTTTGTGCCGGGAACTAAATTACTGGCTGTGAAATTTCCTTGGGCATCCGCAGTAAAACTTGCTAAAATCACCCGCGCATCATCTGCACGTGACACTAAAATAGTTGCATTCGGTGCTGTTTTACCAGAAATTGTCCCTTGTTTCGGATCAATCGTAATATTGCTAAAAGAAAGCGCTGCTTCTTGTCCTGAACTTGGAATATCAATTTGGACAGGTGCACTATTCCGTTGATCAACGGTTGCGATTAATTGAGTAGTCGCTCCCGCTCTGGGACTAATTACTGTAAAATTGCCATTGGCATCCGCATAAAAAACACCTGCTTGTGCAGAAGCATCACCGACTACCGTTGCTGTAATGGTTGCATTAGGTAATGTAGTACCATTAATTTCATTTCTTTCAGGATTGAAAACAACATTGGTAATTGTAATGTTTGTATCAGGTGCTTGGTTTTGAGGGACTTCATTCGTTTCATCAGTTCCTGCAGAAGGCTGCGTGGCATTTTCTGACGGATTTTCCCCTGTCACATTAGAATTTTGACCCGTGACAGACGAATGACTACTTTTCATTTCTTGTTGGCTAGAGGATTTCTGCGTGGCTTTCTTTGTTTCTTGCTTTGGCTTAGAATCATTTGTGCTTGCTGTTTTTTTGTTTCCACATCCTGCTAGACTTAAAGACAATACACTGAACGTTAACATACTGAACAAAGCAATTTTTTTCATTTTTCGTTACCTCCAGAAATCTTTTTGTAACATTAATGTAACATTGTTTTAAAAATCTAGCAATAATTTTTCAACCGTTTTCCTTTTTGTTTAAAAAGAAAAAACCTGCACAAAGGCATTTAGCCTTTGTGCAGGTTTTTATCTGCTAAATGGATTTAATGTTTGCGATAGCTTAAATAGTAAAAGCCAGAAACAAAAATGGCACCACCAATGATATTACCTAAATAAACAAAAATAAAATTACGGAAAAAGTCTCCCCACTGAACGCCGCCTTCAAAAATTGCGGCTGGAATGATGAATGCATTCGCCACACTATGCTGAAAGCCAATTGCAACAAAAATCATTACTGGAAACCAGATGCCTAATAGTTTCCCCGCTGCATCTTTCGCACCATAACAAAGCCATAAGGCCAGACCTACGAACCAGTTACAGCCAATACCTGAAATAATTGCTTGAAGCCAAGTTGCTGCAACTTTATGTTCTGCAAGAGAAAGAACCTGATTTAAATAGGCGCCGCTACTGGTTAAACCTAAATAATGGCCAAAAAAATAGGCAACAAATAGGGCGCCAACCATATTTGCCAATGTAATTGTGACCCAGTTCACGAGTAATTCTCTGAAAGAGACCTTTTTAGCAAACCAAGCCGTACTCACCGCCATCATATTTCCTGTGATTAACTCACCGCCAGCCATTAAAATAACAATTAGACCAATCGGGAAAACCGCAGCTCCCACTAAAGCTTGAACACTGGCTAAATCTGCTGGAATAGAGGCGGAAACACGCACATAAGCCAAATAGCCGAGGGAAATCATGGCACCGCCGATAAATCCTAAAATGAGTTTTGCTACCAAAGGCTTTTGAATTTTTTTCTGACCATTTTCAATACTAATACTTAAAATTTCATCTGGTGTATACAAACATTTCACTTCCTTTGTTTTTTGTCCTCCTTTACTTTACCCTTATATCACAGAAATTCAAGTACTTTTGTGTATTTTTTCACTAAAAACTGTAGTTCTTTTAATTTTATATGAAAACATCCTGAAACAAGTCCTATTTCTTGTTTCAGGATGTTTACTTATCCGTTTTTAAAGAGTTATCTTTTCACTTTAAAACAATAGGTTGCTATGGCTAACGATAAAAAGCTCAGGCCTAGGAAGCTCCCAACTGTTGAAGATTGTTCCCCTGTTTTGGGGAATTTTTTCTTGGCAATTTTGGTCGTATTATCCGCTTTTTTGACTGTTCCTGACGATTCTTTATTTGTCTGTATCTGTTTAGTTGCTTGGTTTTCTGCTACTGATTCCTTTGTTTGACTAGCCTTGGCAGAGGGCTTTGAATTACTTTGAGCGTCATTAGGATCTTGATTAGACTCTACCGCGTAAATGACAGAATTCTGGCCTTTACTTTGGCTGTTTTCGTTTACAGGGCTTGGGGTGCTACTCTCACTTGTACTGTTGGTTGCGCTGGTCGTACTTAAAGCACTGCTTTCGCTGGTACTACTTGTTTTACTGGTTGTACTTGGTGTGTTGCTTTCATTCGTATTGCTTGTTTCACTTGGCGTGCTTGAGGTACTACTTTCGCTAGTATTACTGCTCTCACTTGTCGTACTTGAGGTGCTGCTTTCGCTGGTATTACTGCTCTCACTTGTCGTACTTGAGGTGCTGCTTTCGCTTGTATTACTGGTTTCACTTGTCGTGCTTGAGGTGCTGCTTTCGCTGGTACTACTGCTTTCACTTGTCGTGCTTGAGGTACTACTTTCGCTGGTATTACTGGTTTCGCTGGTTGTGCTTGAGGTGCTGCTTTCGCTGGTATTACTGGTTTTACTGGTTGTACTTGGTGTATTGCTTTCATTTGTATTGCTTGTTTCACTTGTTGTACTTGAGGTGCTGCTTTCGCTTGTATTACTGGTTTCACTGGTTGTGCTTGAGGTGCTGCTTTCGCTTGTGTTACTAGTTGTCTCTGTTGATTTTTCAACTAACAGAAGTAACGCCGTTTTTATGGTTTGTGTTAATTGATTAATACGCTTTTGTGCATCTGCAGGCGTTTTAAAGCCACCAAGTGTTGGCTCTAATAATTCTTCATCTGACCAAGCAAGCAGTTGTTGTAACTGCTTAGAGCTTCCTTCGCCAGTTGTTGTATCTATTAAGGCTTCTTGCATGGCTTGCCAAGAGTCTTTGGTATATACAGATTCGTCTAATTTATGAACGCTTGCCAGTTCATTTTCTGCTTCTGTACGCTCTAGCGTGATATCGGCTTTTTTGACTAATACTTTCATTGCAGATTGCAAATTACTTGTTAACTGATCCACTTGCTCTTGGGTTTTGTCCTGACTCTCCTGACCTTCTGCTAACAATTGTGTCGCCTGCTGATAATAGGAAGGAACAATTGTTTTAGGCCCAATGGCAGTGAATAGCTGCCAAGAGTAAACTGTATATTGGTTTGCTTCACCAATCGAAGCATAAACGGTTTGTAGCTGGGACAAATCAAGCTTTTTTGCAGGGGCCTCTACCGTCACCGGTACGTTCACTGTTACCAATGACCCTGTTTCATAAGTTAATTGAACAGTCACTTTTTGTTGGCCGATTTCATTTAAGACCTCTGGATTGACGATTTTAGCGGCTGGGACTGCTTCATCCGCGTCATTTGTATTAGCAACCAGTTGCTGCGGATCGATTGATTGTCCTTGCACAATCGTTGTAGCCACAGGGGTTGCTAAAGTATTTCTAACCGGAATTGGCGTATTTTTATATTGCTCATAAAGTGTTGGTGAAATTAATGATTCCCATGTTGCTGGCATTAAGCGATAGTCCGCCTCTGTCCAATTTTCTACCAATAATTGGCCGTTTTTAAGGCCATCATCTCGAGTATTGTCTTTCACAAAACTCGTTTCTGGTCGGAAACCACCGCCACTAGCGATTAACAATTCCCGACGTCGGTTTTGCGGAATATTGTGGTAGTTAACAAACTGATTGTTGATAAATACGCCATTGAACACATTGTTATTTCCTGTATGTCGATTGTATTCCATTCCAATTGCATATTGATTGTTCCAATACTTCCAATCAAAAATGTTATTAGCCACTAACCAGTTAGAGAGTTCTGAGATAGCACCCTCTGCTTGCGTTTCTGCCAAACCAATCTCTGGTGTTCCATACATAATGAGACCTGTATTTCGCAAATAATTATTCATAATCGTAATATTACGGCCTGATTTAAACTTAAATCCGCCAGCTGGACCATTTTGTAGTCCACGTAAGTGATTCCCCACCACCGTGATATTTTGGGCACCACGGAAATAAATCGCATGATCGCCACCTAAGCCGTTTAAGTTTTCATTGTCATAGGGTGAATAGAAAAAATTATGTTGGACAGTTACATCCTTCAACATATTAAAAGAATTAACCCCGGTGGATAGATAATTTTGTTCATTAGGTACTGAAATAGCACCTACTTCAATGGCTGTTTGTAAACGTGTAATAGTTGCTGCTAAGTCTGAACGACTGGTGCTTTTAATCGCATCTAATTCCGTCACTTTTAACCCAAATAAATTGTCCACGATGTCTACATCTGACATATACTGGAAGCGACTTGGTGTTGAATAACCACCAATGTAAATCGCTCGGTTAAAATCAATCCCTGGCTGCATATGTGCTGTGTCTCGCATGAAAATATTACCTGAAATTTTAACGCCAATATCTGCATTTAAATTGACCACGAATCCTTTTAATGGATTATAAAAGATATTGTTTGCTAGCGTTAATTGATTCGTCAATTTTAAGGTCACATTGATGCCGTCAAAAGCAATATTTTGAAGTCGTACATTGGTTTTCGTCCCGTACGTTGTGTCTGTTAGTTGAATCGGTGTACCTGTAGCATTATGTAAAATAGTGGCTCCTGTTGTATCGCCAATTAATTGATAATTTGAAGAAATCGCAATATCTTTTGACAGAGCATAACTTCCCTGTGGTAAAAATAATGCCCGTCTTTCCTTTGCTGTCTGACTCAGTAATGTCTGTAACTTATCTGTTTGATCCTCTGTGCTATTAGGTACCATCGCTTGCGCACCAAAAATTGTTGCATCTGTTGCATCAACTGGTTCAGCCGCTTCAGTCACCATTGGTAGACCAACCACCGTCAATAAACCAAATAGAAGAATAAGTATTGTTTTCTTCATGTGTTTTCCTCTTTTCATTCCGTTACTTCCAACGGCTTATTTTGTAAAAGTTGATACAGCGTAATAACACGACTGTCTTCGTATGCATAAATTTTTTTGAATTTTGGATTCATATGTAAGATACTTGTTACCTTTAACAAGTTTTGATTTGTGACTTCTAATTCTAAGGCCTCAACCAATTCCTTTAATCGAACACCGGCACTATTTTCTTCACAACTTAAGATTTCTTCAATTTGTTCCATCCGTTTTTTCATTCTATCCCGCCTTCCTTCCCTTGCTCTTTCTATTATATAGAAAAATTCTTGTGAGAACCCTCAATATTTTTTAACTGACTGTTAAAAAAAGTAGTAGTTCCTTTACTATCAATAGCTAATCATCTATTATTTACGATAAAAAAAGCAAAAAAAGTACCTTTTTGACATAATTTTCAGAAGAATTGACGCAGTATTTATTAAAAAACAACGAGAAAACGTCAATAAGTAGGTGTTGATTACCTACTTATTGACGTTTTCTTCTTGTCTTTTTTTACTTTTTAGAAAAATTTTTTTACAATTTATCGGACATATACCTCAAAAAAGCCCATTTTTTTGATTTTTTATTAAAGTGACGTGGTTCTTTTCTCGTTAATTTTTACTATTTTTTGGTTCAAACGATTATATTGCTCAAACGTTAACTCACTTGAAAGTAAAAAGATCTCTGGATGGCCCGTTTCTACATCTGCCAAAGAAGTCACTAATAGTAAATCAATATTTTGCCATTCTTCTTTGCTTGCTTCACTGTATCGTAAGACTTCCAATGCATAAAACCGACGAAAATTATTTTCAATCGAAAGTTTCACCCGTTCTTCTTCCAGTACTGGCAAGCCTGATTTTAACCCTAAAACAATTTTTTGTTCACGATGAATTAAATCATTAGAAAGCGCCAAAACACTAGAATAACGCAAAGCCAAAAATTCTTTATTTGTAAATAATTCATTGCCTGTTTGTTCGTAAAGTTGATTTAAGCCTTGGCTTAATTCTTCTAAAAGAACTGGATATTTTTCTTTAACTTTATTCCAAAAGACATTGTACATTTTCACATTTTGGACATAGTAAAGTTCGGCAAATAAATGTGTAGCAAACAAATAATAAAAAATTTGCGGACGAATTTTCTCCAATTGCGGCGTCATGTGTATTTCTTCTAATAAGAAATGTTGGACTAAATGAGTCAACATATAAACAGGCGCTTCAGACTCATCAAAATGCGCTAAAATTGCTTGTGCAGTGGCTTCGTCTTGATAAAATTGGTCATTGGCTAACAAGAAAAAGTACACAAAAGTTAAATCGTTTTTGTTAAGGAAAAGGGTTGTAGCTGTCATCTCTTCTATAAAGGCTTGGTAATGTTTATTACCTTCTAAATAAGTTTCTTGCTCGGCTGAAGGTCGATATTCGGCGCCTTGCGCACTACGGACTTTTGAGATAGCGACCATATATTTAACTCGGCGTATCACCGTTTCCGCAACTTCTACGTTGAAAAAAGCCATCATTTTTTGGACAGTTTGTGCGACTTCCGTTTCTTGTATATAGTCAAAAGGCCAAGTATCACGGATTAAGTCCATAAAAATAGTGTAAGCAAAATGGCGCAAATACGCTTCATTGCCTTCAATTTTCCAGGTGCTTTTATTAATCACTAACCCCAATGGCGCTAAAATTTCTGTAAACCCTTTAAGCAAGCGCCGAATCGTGGCATCACTGGTATGATACTTTGCTGTCGCTGGCACAATTCCATTAAATCGACCCCAGAATAAATCTTCCATTACTTGATAAGTTAAACTATCCCGAAAAATTGCTGTATAAAGTTTCTGGAATGCTTGACTGGACGCCAAGTTCAAGCGATAGCCATGCCCCTTTTCAAAAGCCAAAGAAGCATCATTATCCACAGCATAATACGTAATGTCATCTTTTAGAAGTTCTACGTATTTTTTGACTGATTTTTTGTTTAATTGTAATTCTTCTGCTAACTCATTGATGTCAATCCAGCCTTCATTAATTGGCAAGTTTCTTAAAATAATAATTTTAGAAACGACATCTGTATCGAATATATCAACATATTCATCCCATTTCACTGTTCACTCAACTGCCTCTCTTCTGTTCTATTGTACACAAAATGAGAAATCTATTCCACGAAAAAATAACAGTTGTTTCTTTTATTCTTTCGTAGATGTGGACGTTTCAGGAACAAACACGTTGAGTCCCCCAGCTTCCACCGTTACTTTAATCGGTAAATTATCAGTAGGGTCGCCATCTGTTCGTGTTTGGACTTTCTTGTCTTTTTCGCCACTAATTTTAAATTGACTCCCAGAGAAATACACGACACCAGGAATTTCATTTAATTGTCCTCTGATAATTTTAGGTAAATAATAGACAAACTTGTAAAAAACTAACTTAGGTAAAATGATAATGTGGACTTCGCCGTCATCTGGCGTGGCATTGGCATCGAAATTGGTAAAGCCGCCAGCAGAATTCGTCATGGTCATCGTTAATAATTGGGCTTTGCCATGCCAACGTCTTTCATCGCCATCAATTTTTAGTTTGTATTTTTTCTTTTTCATTAATAAGCGGAAAAATTGCTTTGTAAAGGCTAAAGGACCATATTTTTGTTTCTCCTGTTGGGTCACATTTGCTGCTGTATCTGCTAATAGTCCAATCGTTAAGGTCGAAATCATCACATCTTGATTTACCATTCCAAAGTCAACTGGTGTGGTCTGTCCTGCCAAAATGGTCTCAAAGGCGTCTTCTTCTTTCAAAGGAATACTTAACACACGTGCAAAATTATTGACTGTTCCACCTGGAATAATCCCTATTTGATAGTCACGAATGGTGTCTTTAAAATTTTGAACGGCATGATGAATGGTCCCGTCACCACCAATGACGACCAAGACACCCACTTGATTTTCTTTGGCATTTTTCCGCATTTCTTCAGGATCGATGTCTGGATTGGAAGGTTGCAAAATAACCGCTTCCCCTCTCGCTTCTGCAGCTTTTTTAAAGCGTTCTGCAATCTCTTTACTTTCACTACTTCCTGAAGTTTCGTTGTATAAAACCATCATCTTTTTCATCATTCTATCCTCATATCTCTAACTAAATTTCTTGCACATGTAAAGTGTACAATATTTTAGCCAAAATACCTAAAGATAGCATCGAAAAACAAAGGCTGAGGCACAAGCGGTTATCTCCAAGAACCCAGTAAGTTCTGTTCAAAGGCTAAACTGAGATGAAGGCTTACCTGAGAATGTCAATAAGAAGGAGCTACTTTTGTTCAGTTGATTAGCTTAAGATGAAAAAGAGGTCGGTACAGAACCGTTTAGCTCCGAGAAATAAGAAGAAATTTCCGAAAATTGCTCTTTAATTTTTGGAGAATTTCGGCTTATTTCCGAAGGAGTTGGTTCTGTTACCGCCGTTTATAAGGTTTTGAGCCTGGAACAAAAATCCAAAGTGATTTTTGTTCCAGGCTCTTTCTGTTTTTTTATAACTTTTGCTTATTTCTTGCTCTTTTTATAGAAGAGCCAACTTGCCAAACCGACCAACAGGAGGCCGATAAAGACAAAGAAGTAATTGACTTGTGTGTTGGTTTTCGGTAAACCAAGCCAACCTGTCTCTCTAGCTGCTTGTTTCGTTGTTGGCTGATTTGGTTTTGTTTTTTTGGATACAGGTTGTTTCTCGTTAACAAACGTGCCCGCATCCACGAGTTCAGGTTTGTCTTTCGCTGTTGCCGCAATAGTGAATGCGACAGCTTGCTTAGACAGTTGGTAACCATCCGGTGCTTTTGTTTCCACAAAGGTATATTTTCCTGGTTGTAAGTGGTTCACTTGAACTAACCCTTGGTTGTCAGAACGTAATGAACGAGCGACAGTTTGCCCTGTCTCTGCATCTGTCACTTTAAATTCAGCACCTGCTAAGGCATTCTTTTGCTGATCAATTTTCACCAGCTTGGCAGCACCTTGGTAATTAATAAAAGGTGCTTTAAGTACCACAGTGGCTGGTTTGCCTTGGTTGTCTTTGGCAATCGTAAAGCTTGCGCTTGGCGTTTCATTAAGAAGATAGCCAGTTGGCGCTTGTGTCTCCACAAAACGATACGTTCCCGGTGCTAAGTTTTTCGCAATGACTTTGCCTTGCTTGTCAGACATCAGATTGGCTTGTCCAGCTACGGTTTGCCCTGTTTCATCAATGACCTTAAACACCGCACCTGCCAATGCTTCACCTGTTTCGTTTTCTTTGGTTAATTGAGCAGTTCCTTGATAATTGATAAGATCGCCTAAAGCAATTGGCTGCTCTTTTCCTAATTGGGCGGTTACATCAAATGGATGTGGCGTTGTGTCTAACAGATAGCCTGTTGGTGCTTTCGTTTCCACTAAAACGTAATGCCCTTCATTCAGACCTTTAGCGTAAATTTCGCCAGTCTTGTCCGTTGTTATTTCAGAAACTTTCTCTCCTGCACGATTCAAGAATGTTATTGGTGAACCTTGTGGCTGATTCTGATTATCGGCGTTGTAAATTGCAAAAACTGCACCCGCTAAGGTTTGACCTTGCTCATTGACTTTACGTCCCGTTACTTCCGCTTGATAATTTACAAACTCTAACTCATCTAGTGGTTGTTTATCATTTGAATTCTTCTTCACTACAAAATAAATGGGTTGTTTATTGACGATATAGCCATCCGTTGCATCCATTTCATCTAATTCATAACTACCAGCGCCTAAATCCTCCATAGCCAATGAACCATCTTTTTCAGCAGTTACTTCTCTTTCAAAGATTTTTTCCCCGTTTTCGATTCGATACAATTTAAAAATCGTTCCTGGAAGTGGGTTCGCATTGGCATCAATTTTCTTAAAGACGGCGCGTCCTTTGAAATTGGCGAAGGCCCCTAATTGGAAGATCTCCGGATCGCCTTTGAAATCACCACGAATTTCTACTTTTACTAATTCAGGATAAATAATATAATCTGCGCCATCTGGTAATTTTGGTGCTTTGATTTCTTTGTAATAATAGGTACCTGGCGCCAAGTCTCTAAAGATAATTTTGCCATCTTTGCCACTCGTTGCTGTAATCCCTAATGATTGTTTATTGTGATCATATAGTTCAAAAACAGCACCTGCTAATGGTTGGTCTGCGCTATTCGTTTTCACGATTTGGAAAGCCCCTTTGTAATTCACAAAGTTGTCACTAGCAACAACGACCGCTGGTTTACCAGCATTTTTCTCAGCAATTTCAAATGGGACTGGCGTGGTATTTAACAAATAGCCTGTTGGCGCTTTGGTTTCTACAAAGCGATATTTACCTGGGGCTAAGTGCTCTGCAATAATTTTCCCTTGACTATTTGTCGTCAAGCCTGTTTGAATCGTTTGTCCCTTCGCATCAAGCACTTTAAATGTCGCACCACTTAATAAGTGTCCATTCACATCTTTTTTGATTAATTTAGCTGCGCCTTGATAGTTAACAAAGTTAGCCGTTGCTATAACTGTTGCTGGTTTGCCCCGATCGCTTGCTGCAATCGTGAAAGCACTTGGTTCAGTGTTTAAAAGGTACCCTGCTGGCGCTTTGGTTTCCACAAATTGATATTTGCCTGGGGCTAAATCCGTCACTGTGACTTTTCCGTTTGCATCCGAAACTAAGTGTTCTCGAACCGCTTGTCCTGTAGTATCAAGGACTGAAAATTCAGCACCTGCTAATGGATTGCCTGCTTGGTCTTTTTTAATTAGTTCAGCAGAACCTTGGTAATTAAGCATTTTAACATGAACATCATGAATTTGTCCGCTCGTGTTTTGTGTCACAATGAACCGTTTGGGTGTCGTGTCTAAAAGATAGCCTGTCGGTGCTTCGATTTCTGTGAACTGATAAAGCCCTGGTTTTAAACTATCCACCTCTAACTGGCCATTCGCGTTGGTTCGATCCGGCGCAAGGGGAACTTCTTCCCAATGAGTAAACGGCGTGGTTACGGCATGCTCTAATTTAAAGCGAGCATTGACTAACTTTTTACCCTTCTCATCCATTTTTTCTAAAAATACTTTATTGACATCGTTTTTAATAATGGTTGGTTGTGCTCCTTCGGCTGAAGTTTCTTCATCAATAGTAATGACTCGGCCTTTAGCTAATTCGTCCGAAACTGTATAGTCTTCTGGTGCTTTTGTCTCCACCAAAATGTATTGCCCTTGCGGCAACCCACCAAATGTGATAACCCCAGTGGCGTCTACTGTACCTTCACGTAGGACTTGTGTTTTAGCTTGGTCCCAAATTTGGAAATGGGCGCCTGCTAAAATAGTCGTCCCATCCATGGCTGTTTTCTTCAGCTGAATTTTGCCTTTAGTCCCTGTGGCATGCCCGCCACTGTGATCAATGTCAACGACCACATCGCCATTGTCATCCCCATGAACGACTTCTGAACCATTTCCAGTAATTGACACTTGGTTGGATACCGTGTCTGTACTCCCCGCCGCTGAAGAAGTCACTAAACTACGATATTCCATATAATAAGGTGCTTCAATATGGGCCATTTTAACGACAATTTTTTGTTGTCCTGTTTCATTATCGGTGGTAACTTCCAGTGTGTAATCTTTTCCTTCTTCTAAAATAACAGATTTATCTGGCGTAATCGTTCCGTCTTCTTTTACGTTGGTACCGTAAATCACCAATGACTCGGGATCTAACACTTGGTTTGGTGAGGGTGTATCAGTAATAACCACATCGTCTAAAACCGATTGGGCGCCATTGATCATTACATGCCAGTACACATGATCTGGATCATCTTTGTGGTATTCGCCACCTTTTTTCACTGATTCGCCACCATGTTGAATGGAAACTTTTCCTGTCACATCACGTGAAGAACCTTGGTTTGTATAAGATGCGGTATTGTCATAACTAGCCGAACCTTCGATAACTTTTTCATCAACAGACGTCTTAAATTCAATCACATACGTACGACTATCATTAGGAAAATCAACACGCCAAGTATTTTGGTTTTTCTCGCTTGGTTCTTCCGTTTTGATATCCGTCAACGGTTGCGTTGGTTTCACTTTTTCAACCGAACCATCTGGCTTTGTATTGCCTTCATAGACTTTCAAGCTCCCAGCCAAATAGGTTTGATTGGCTAAAATTGGATCCGTCAAAAAGGCGTCGACTAAACGATTATTACTTAAATTAACCGCAATCGTCCAAGTGATTTCTTTGGTGACGGCATTGTAAACACCGCTTTTTTGCGCATTTAAATCAAAAGCAGGTAAAGGTTTAAACGGTTTACTATCTTTTGAATGATGATTGTTTCCTGCTTCATCCATCCAATCAATGGCAGCGGTATTTCGGTAATGGTCCAATGCAGGATTGTTAGCATCTAACTCGGTAACATCGAAAAAGGTATTATAGGTTACGTAAAAGGCATCACTTGTTTTGGCATACGCCCCCATGAAACTTAACTTAAAGCCTGTTTCACCATCTGCATTACGAGTTATTTCTACCATGAAATCCTTGCCTAACGTCAACTGAGCACCAGTGGTTGTATCTTTGACAACCAACGAATTGGGTACCATAGTTAAGCCAGGAACTGGTTCGTACGTATCCGTAATCACGGCATTTTCCATCAAATAATTATTTTGATTCACAGCTAACGTCCAACCAATCGTTGAATTTTGATAATCAACTGCGCCAGTGTTTTTAATAATATTTTGTTGACTGGCTGTGCCATCACCTTCTGAATGCTGACCAGTGCCAACATCCACACGATTATTCACGGCAACATCGCCTTCGACAATTCCATCAACTTTGGTTTTATAATCAATCTTGACTGCGCCATTCACATCATGTAAAAAGTCAATTGCAAAGGAACCGTCTCCGTTGATTACCACTTTGTAATCTTTTCCTTCCACAAGTTCTGCTCCAACGACTTCATTTCCTTTGTCATCAAATGTCACTGAATATAAATGTAAAGAATCTGGTTCAAACGTTAAATTATCGCCCATTGTGTCTGTAATGACTGCTTGGTCTTTTGGAATGGTTTGTTCACCATAGTTGTAGTTAATTTCCCAAGTGAATTCTTGATTGGCTTCGTCGTAATCTATATTGCGCTTGTCTAACATTTTGCCATATGTGGCGGTAACAGTTGCTTCAGCATCTAACCCATTTGGATTATTATCACTTGTTAACGTCGCGTGATTTTTAAAAGGCACATCGCCGCCGCCATCTGGAATAACCGACTCGTCAATCGTCGTTTGGTACTCAAGACGATACGCTTTATTGGTGTCACCTTTAATCGTCACATTGCCATTTTTATCAACGGTATATTCATCTGAACTAAGTTCGCGACCCACTTCTTTAATTGTTCCATCAAGATTCATCACTAACTCATAGACTTTCACTGACTTAAAGGTATTCCCTGTTGGCCATGTTTCCGTCACAGTTGGATTTGTTTGATCTTTCATCGCTTGATTGATATCTACCGTCCAAGTAATCGCACTAGGATTGGGCGTTCGATCAAAATGGCCTTGTTTATCAATTTGTTGTTCGGTATCTGGGACAATTGGAATCACTACAGGCGGCAAATCTTCTTGTGTAGGAATATCAATCACCCAATCTCCTGGACCCCGCCCATCTGAATCATTCAAATGAGTATCTAAAGAAAAGTCCCCGTGAATGTCACTTTCAGACGTGATTCGCTCATTAAAGGTAAAACGAACCGTACCATCTTCACTAATTGTGTAGGTTCCATAGACATTGCCTTCTGCATCAACTAAATCACCTGAACCTGGTTTATTAGGTTTCAAATTGCCAGGTAATTGAAACTCGAAGTAATCGCCTGCTTTCATTTGTTCTCGCACATCTTCTGGAATCGACCAGTTAAAGTTCCAATGAATGGTCACATCTTCTTTATACGGCGGTGTTGCTGGTGTGCCATCAGGATTTAAATAAATCGGATCTTCAAAATTATCGATAATCGTTGTTTCATCACCTGTAAAATAATCACTGATATCTGTTGGTCCTGCTACGCGCGGTTTGACAGTCGTCGATTCAGTTGTTTTACTTTCTACCGCCTTCGTCGTGCTGGCGACAGTTTCTTCGGACGAACGAGGAACAGAGGAGTTTGTAGATGCTTCTTCTGTTGAACCTTCATTCGCTGATGCGGCTGGCGAACTCGTGATTGCCGTTGATTCTGTCGGATCAGTACCAGTATTTAACGTCAACGCTCGTTGCTGTTGTCCATAAGAAAACGTCACATCTTCTGTAGCTGTAGGGTTCAACGTTAAGACTAACGTATCTGCTAACGCTTGCTGATTCAATTCAATTTGAATCTGTTTCTTCTGGTCATCCACTTGAATCTTGCGCGTATTATTGGGCGCTGCCCAATGTGCAGCTTTGATTGACACATTGGCACTATAATGCACTACAACCTCTTGTGTTACTGGTTGTGCTTTTCCTTGAAGCGCTAAGGTCATTTCTTGTTGGCTGGTTTGCTTCACTTCTCCTAACGTTAACTGGCCATCGCTGTTAACATCTTCCGCCAAAGCCATGAGTGGTGTGCCATAATTTAGAACAAGTAACAAACACATCAACCCGTAGAGCCAACGGTTTACCATTGGACCATTCTTTCTCATTTCTTTCATCCTTCCTCTACTAACGACACATAGAAGAGAACGTTCACTTCGTACCAATTTTTTATTTTAAACCAAATAAGTGAGTGCTCTTCTGTTGTCTTTCTTCCTTGCTAAAACAGACAGCCAACACACCTTTTCTTTTTATCTCCTCAAAACGCACTCTTACTTCGAATGCGGATTCATTTTCTGCTTTTTCCTATAGACTCTTCTATAAGAATAAGAAGAGTATAACGAGATTTTTCAGCAAAAATTATCAACAACTTCTCCTCCAAATAGAAAAAGTTGATGAAATCCCAGAAACCCTTTTCATCTTTATGAAAACACGTCCTTATCCTTTCTTATTTTTACTATTCCTTCTTCCACTATACCGTTTTTTTTAATTTTTTTCATAAGAACTAACCAGACAAAAAAGCCTATTTGTATAAGCTATTTAAGCTAAAAAATCAATAGACTCAAATTATCATTTTTGTTATTTAAATGTTTTATATAAACTGGTTGTTTTTCTTAATAATTTTTTGCTCTACCATTTTTTGTCCATGTTTTCTTCCGTTTGACACATTCAGTTCTTCTTGATTTTTAAGAATAGATACAGTAGCATAAGAACAACTAGTTCTTTCACTGGCAATTGTCAAATGTCGTTTAGAAAAGAATGCCCTATCTGTATTATCTGAAAAATCAAACAATCATAACCAATTAGAAAGGTGGTTATTATGTATAACTTATTAACCAAACAGGAAATTCAGTTACTTTCCCTAATTGAATACTTGTATGACAGTAAAGAAAAAGTCCCCATGCAAGTACTCCGACGAAAATATGAATTTTCCCATTACAATATCAACAATTTATTGAATCAATTAACTTTGTTAATTTCTCGAGTCAATACACATGAAAATGTACATATTCGCATCATTAATAATCAACAGTCCATAGAATTAGTTGCCGATGAAAATATCCCGATTGAGTTAATGAAAGAAGCTGTTGTCCGCGGGTCACTAACCTATATGTTAGCCCTGGATTTACTTTTAAAACGCTACACATCAGCCAAAGATTTTTGTGAAGAGCACTTTATTAACTTTTCTATTTTTAAACAAGTCAGTGACCGTTTAAATAATCATCTAGCTAGATTTAATTGTTATTTAAACTTAAAAAGACGAGAAAAAATTTGTGGGAACGAGAAAGATTTTCGCAGTTTCTTTTATTCCTTATTCTTCATTTCAGGAACTTCTCTAGTACCATTTCTATCTAAGACTAATCAAGCACAATTGCAGAACTTCATTGAAATCATCAAAAACCGTTACCCTTACTTTACATATACTGATTTACGCAAATTAAAATTAATTATGTCCATAGGTTTACTCCGTTATCAATCCGGTTTTACAATCACCAATTATCCAGAAGTTGCTGCTATTAATTTGGCCTTTCCTTATTCAGAATTCCAACTATTAGTGAATGATTGTTTTATTGATGAACAAAAAGAACCTGACACTTGGCAAGCTGAGATTCATTTTTATTATGATTTCTTCAGCACATTAACGATGTACTCTCTGGTCCAAATGGAAACCATCAACTTTGCCAACTTAGCGATCATGGGAATGGATAACAGTCCACACGCTACTTGGATTTTTGAAAAATGTACGCAATTACAGTTGGATTTAAGCGCAATAGAAGTGGTCTTTTTGTTGGTTAATTTATCCAATGCCAGTGAACGACTGATTCATTTCCCTGTGGAAGAGGAATTGAGCTATGAGGTTGCTAATGTCTCTTTGTATGAAAAACAATACCCAAATGTTTCACGAACAACCAACTATTTCTTAAAGCGTTTGCCTTTTGACAAACAACATCCACTAGATGCGTTATTTAAAGAAACCATTTTTTTAATTATTCGGAGCGTTTTATTAAATAAACAAATTCCTGTTAAAATTTTACTTCATTCATCTATTAATCAGATACAAGAAAATTGGTTAGCGAAGGAAATCAATAATTATTGCGATGTTCCTTTGAAATTTGTTAATCATATTCAAGAAGTGCCTGACTTAGTCATTACTGACAAAAATAATCCGCTTTTTCACGCCAGTAAAACTTTTTATTGGCATCCCGTTCCTTATTTAGATGAATACTATAACCTAAAACAAGTAGTTCGCAAAATTTATTTTGCCAAATTGCGTGGGGAAAACAGTTTGGAGGGAATCGGATGTTAACAGGGTTACTTGATGTACCTTATCGTAAAAGTTTTGCTCTTTTAGAAGAGTTACTCGAACGTCGTGAAGCAGAAGAACAAACATTGGCGATTTCTACTTTAGCGACTCAATTAAAAATGCAACAAAATACTATTCTACAATCTGTGGCTTTGCTCCAAACAGAAATTGAAAAAAACGGCTGGGAGAACTTATTTTCTTTATCAGCAAACGCCAAAGAAATCACATTTTGGTTTGCACCCTATTTCCAACTGTCGTTTTTGATGCCCTACTTTGTCAAAAAAAGTTTCGCGTATCAAGTACTGACCTATGCCTTTAACCATAATGCAATTGATAGCAAACATTTTGAAAAAGTCCTAGAAATTTCTTCATCAACCTTTACGCGAAAAATTGGACAATTAAACCAATGGCTCCAAAAATATCAGATTGAAATCAATTTAAAACGTACCAATGTGTTGGTGGGCAAAGAAAAAGATATCCGGATTTTCTTTATGATGCTTTTTTGGAACAATTACTCTGAAGGGGATTGGCCGTTGCACACGATTACTAAAAAAGAAGTCCATAGTCTCTTTCGACGTTTAAAACACTCTGTTTCTTTCAATACAACACAAGATTTTACAAAAGACTTAATTTTTTCTGCGGTGATTTTAGCGCGTTGGAAAGAGGGCTTTTTTATCAAAGAAACTTTCGTGGAGGAAGAAGCGATTGTTAATCCCTTTGTTAATCTGAGTGAATTTGAATTGTTTTTTAAAGAAGAAGCCTTACACCAAGTTCCAACAAAATTTATACAAAAAGAAGGCCTTTTTGCCTTTTTCTTATTGACGATTAGTGTCAGCTACGCCACACAAGATGTCTTGGAAATTCCAGCAGCACGGATGCATATGGTCCAGCTATTAGGCTCACCCATTAAAGAGATCATTTATCAACTAACGTCTTTTTATCAAATTAAATTGACATTTCACGAGTATCTTTATCTATATACTTCTATCCAAAATTTAAGTGTCTTTTTTAAGACCTTTGTCACGATTGCCAATCCATTTGTGCAAGAAAGCTTTTTAAAAGAAGCACTTCAAAAAAATCCAAGTCTCTACAAAGATGTGAAGCGCCTTACAATTGAAATGCTTCCGACATTGATTGGCAATGAAAAATTGTTAGTTGACTGCTTGTTTATTCTTTTTTGTACACTGAAAACGAAATCTTTACCACCGATTCGTGTCTTAGTAAGGACCAATCAAAGTAACTTAATTTTAGATACCCTTTATGAAAAGCTAAGTAAAGCCGTGGATAAAAAATTAATTTTTGTCGCTTCACCAGAAAAGCCTTTCGATGTAATTATTACAGATATCTTTTCAGAAGTTAGTGTCAAATCAACGGTTCCCACTTATTATGTTGATTTTTCTGCTAGCATTGGTGAACTAGCGCAAAGCTTAGAAAATTTAAATACACAAATTGTCACCAAACAAAGTCCACGCCACTTTTAAAAGTTTTCACGTGAAACATTTTAAGTGATAGAAATTACAAAAAACGCCAAAAGGTAGCAGAAAAACTGCTACCTTTTGGCGTTTTTTACGAAAACTTTCAATGTTCCACTCTAGTGATACCGAAACGTAGAACATTCATTTACTAACTACTCACTTTACATGACGTTGTTATTTTCTGTCACCAATTCTAGCTCTTGCAAGTAATGATCCAAAGTCGCGTGATGTTGATCGACATCGGCTAACTCTGTTTCAATTTTAGCTAAACGCGTGTTCATGCGTTGAATTTCCGTTAGTGTTTGTTGTAAAACGTTTAAAATCCGTTCATCGTTAGGCATTGAAATCACTCCTTGTCCATTTATAGTTCTGAGCCGTGTTCAATCTCTTCAATCGTTTCAAGAGACAAATCTTTGGCATCATTTTTAGCTTTGTGGAAGACCATATATAAAATAGTACAAACGATTGGGATACAGCCTGCTAAGAAGTACATTTGTTGGAATGACATAAAGTTACGTAATTCACCTAAAACGTACGGACCAACCCCTAATCCAAGGTCTAAACCGATGAAATAAGTCGATAAAGCAATCCCGATACGGTGAGGACTTGGGCTTTCTTGAAGACAAACCGCTTGGCCATTTGACATGAAAGTACCATAACCTAAGCCAATTAACCCACCTGAAACTAATAACATCCAACCAGACGTAGTCATACTTAATAAGAATAAGCCTAGTGTTAAGAAAATGTAGCTCGGATACATGACGTAGCGTTCACCTTTGACATCGAAAATCCGACCTGTCGATGGACGTGTTAAGGTAATCACGACCGCATAGACGATAAAGAAGAAGGTGCTGACGTCAACTAAATCGATTACTTTGACATAAGAAGATAAGAAAGATAAAACACTTGAATAAGCAAGACCCATTAAAAAGGCGATAAATGTAATAAATAAAACTTTCTTTTCAACAAAACTATCAAAATTCCATTTAGATAAAGCTTCACGATGTTCAGGTGTTAACTCAATATTTTTCACTGGGAAAATGAAGCAAGCAATGGTTGTTAACAAAATTAAAATAATTGAAAAGTTAATAATGACATGGAAGTTGGAAACATTTAACAATAACATCCCAATAAATGGCCCAATGCCGGCTGCTAAACTAGTACTCAAACCATAATAATTGATCCCTTCCCCTTTTTTGTTTTTAGGGATATAGGCGGTAACAATTGCGTTGGTCGCTGTCGAAACGGTTCCGTAACCAAATCCATTTAAAAAACGGACCAGATAAAGAATGCCCATACTTGGCATATACATATACGCAACAGTCGTTAAAAGATAAAACAAAGCCCCATAACGTAAGACTTGTTTGCGCCCAATCAGTTCAAGGAGTTTCCCCATGAAAAGTCGTGCAAGCAATGTCCCGATGATGTAAATTCCTGAGGCCAAACCCGCTTGACCTAAAGTAGCGTGTAAGCTATCTTGCGCAATCACCGCAATAATAACCATTAATAAATAATAAACAAGATAGACAATGAAATTAATCACTGTAATACTGATAAAGCCTTTATTCAAAAGCTTTGTTGGTGTTTGTTCTGTCATAATTCTTTGAATTCCTCTCTCTTTTGTTCTGTTTATTTTGTGTTGCTATTTTTCAATAAAAGACCGCTATCCCCTCACTTTGATGACTTATCAAAAAATTTTCTGAAATTCATTTGCAGTTATTACTATACGAGATATCCGTTACAAAAAAATGTAAATTTGTGAATGATAAACGTTATCTACAAATAACTTCAACAAATGTTGTTGATTTTTGTTGAAAAGCCAAAATGACTAATGATTTTAATTAAAATAAGCTCTTGGCTAATTGCTCAAAATTTACTTTTCATACGAAACTTCCTCATACATAGAAAAAGAAAAATAGGGCATAAGCCGAAACGACTTATGCCCTATTTTTTTAAACTTTCTCTATTTTCGTCCTAAAATCCATGAAACGATGGCAACTAAAATCACTGCCCCGATAATCGATGGCACAATAGCCATCCCAGCTAAGCTTGGTCCCCATGTGCCTAAAATGGCTTGACCAATTGTTGAACCAACTAACCCTGCAATGATATTGGCAATAATGCCCATCGATGATCCTTTTTTAGTAATTGCTCCAGCGATTGCCCCAATGACACCACCGACAATTAATGCCCAAATAAAGCCCATGATTGTTTCCTCCTTTTAACCGTTTATTCTACACGTGGTTCCATGTTTTCTTTGACTTGTTCTGTTCCTTTATTCACAGCTTTTTTTGCTTTTTCTGTTTGTTCAGAAGCAAATTCACCGGTACTTTTGGCAGCGCCTGTGACTTTATCTTGAACCGTTTCGCTATCTTCTTCGTATTCTTCTTTTGATTTGATATCAACTACGTTAACATTCACTTCAATCACATCTAAGTGGGTCATTTTTTTCACTTCACGGCTGATTAATTCTTTCATTTTTTCGTAAATGTCTTGAATATCTTTGCCGTATTCTACTACGATATCCATATCAACAGCGACTTGTTTTTTACCAACTTCGGTATCAATACCCGCTGTGACGTTATCTGTGTTTACTAATTTTTCAGCAATATTTGAGAAAAAGCCGCCATCGACTGTTAATAGACCATCGACATTTTCTAAGGCTAAACCGATAATTTTTTGAACGACTTTATCTTCAAATGTTAATTCACCTTTGATTGCATGATCTTCTGGTGTGTGTGGTCCGTTTCCTGCTGGTTTTGGTACATTATTGAATTTTTCGTTACTCATAGTTCATTCCTCCTAGTTTCTTCTATTATTGCTTTATTTTTAATAAAATAATAACCAATTATTGAACACGAGGTGCCGTGTTTTCTTTGACTTTTGTCTTGCCTTTAGTTACCGCATGTTTGGCTTTGTTGGTTTGTTTTGACATAAAACTACCTGTCGCTTCAGCGGCGTTGCCAAGTTTATCTTGGACCGTTTCACTTTCTTCTTGGTACTCTGCTTGTGTTTTGATATCTACTACGTTGACATTGACTTCGATTACTTCCAAGTGAGTCATTTGTTGGACTTCGCGAGTAATAACCTCTTTCATTTGATCATAAATGGTCTCGATATCTTTCCCGTATTCGGCTACAATGTCCATATCCACTGCGACTTGTTTTTTGCCGACCTCGGTGTGAATGCCTGTTGTAACATCTTCACTGTTAATCATTTTATCTCGTAAATTCGAGAAAAAACCACCGTCCACAGTTAACAAACCGTCGACTTCTTCCAAAGCAATGCCAATAATTTTTTGGATTACTTTATCCTCAAACGTCAACTCACCTTTAACAATCGATACATTTGCATTTTCCATAGCCAAAACCTCCTATTTATGATGAAAATAATTTTTGACAATGCCTGTCTGTTCCAAATACAAACCTAGCCAAATACCTAGTCCTGTCAGGAGTACTACTAACAATGTTTTAAAGAAGCCGATTGACAGAAACAAGATTGCAAAAACCAAGCCGACTAGGCCACCAATTAACGGAACGGCATATTGTTTTATCCATTCAACCATTGTACATCCCTCCTACTCCACACGTGCTTGTGTTTGCTGTTGTTGTGGTCGTTTCATTGATTGAATATCTTCAAAATGAACATCAATCGTAATCTTGTGACCAGTTCCCACCAAACGAGCAAGCCGTTCTTCCATTGTTTTTGACCAAGCTTCTGTTTGTCCAATTAAATCTGCCGTTCGTTTCAGTGTGCCTTTAACATTGACCTTAATGCGCCGTTTTGTCGCCTTTACACGAATGGTTGGTGCTTCCAGAAAGTCACTGTCTTGCAAGCTAGAGCGTACAAATCCTTCGATGGCTTTACGGTGTAACACTAACTTTCCTTGCTCTTCTTTTAATTCAAACGTGCCTTTTCTTCTTGGGAATAAAAGAATGAATAAAAAGAGAAAGAGCATAATTCCTAGTAAAACCAGCGCTACCCAAAAGATTGCTTGACGTGCGTACTCGTTGTCTTGCAAGAACCATTGGACATTATCTGGTGGTTGCCAAGCTGTATCGGCTGACCAAGTGGTGATGGCCACCGCGCCAAATAATGCCATTAAAATCAGTGAACCTAGAAGCAAAAGTATTTTAACAACTTTATTCACGGAACATCCCTCCTAAAGATTAATTGCTTCTCCACCAGTTACGCCATAAACTTGAGCCGTAACATAACTTGCATCATTGGACGCCAAGAAAACATAAACAGGGGCTAATTCAGCAGGCTGACCCGCACGTTCCAGTAAAGAATGTTGCCCAAATTCTGGCAACTCTTCAATTGGTTGTCCATGATCTAACTGTAACGGTGTCCAGATTGGTCCTGGAGCCACGCCATTTACCCGAATGCCTTTTGGTGCCAGTTGTTTTGCTAAACCAACGGTAAAGTTGGCAATTGATGCCTTCGTTGCTGCATAATCCAACAAATGCTCACTGGGATTAAAGGCTTGGACGGAAGTCGTTGTCACAATACTACTTCCGGCAGGCAAGTGAGGCACTGCTGCTTTGACAATGCCAAACATCGCAATAATATTGACATGGAAAGTGTCTATCACTTGTTCCATTGGTAATTCTTCAATAGCGGCACAGGAAATTTGTTGGGCTGCATTTAAAACGAGGGTATCCAAGCCGCCTAATGCTTCATGAGCTTGTGCAACCAATTCTTCAGGTGCCTGTTTATCTCTTAAATCTGCTGGCAAAAGAACGACTTTTCGGCCAGCTTCTCGTATATAGTGCGCCACTTCTTCGGCGTCTTTTTCTTCACCTGGGAAAAAATGTAAGGCGATATCTGCGCCTTCACGAGCAAAAGCAATCGCCGCAGCTCGTCCAATCCCAGAATCACCGCCTGTAATTAATACCCGACGATTTTCTAATTTGTGATTTCCGACATAGCTGTCTTCCCCACAATCTGGTTTAGGGACCATTTTGTCCTGTAATGCGGGAGTTTCTTGATCTTGTTGCGGAAATCCATCACTATAAAATAACTTTCTTGGGTCTTTTAAGTTTGGTTCTGTCATTAAATCTCCTCCCTTTCTACTATTACCTTAATACAATTTTTTCTTTTTGAAAAATATTTGAGCACATAAAATAAAAAAAATATTTTTAATACTCATTAAGCGAAATTTTTGGCAAAATTATCTAAAAGCTGATTTTATTTTTCAAAATAGCGTTTAATTGACCTTTTTTATCAACATTTGTTATTGACATATGATGTCCAATTCGCTTAAATAAGAAAGAAGCCCAACAGGCAAAAACAAAAATATTTAGAGATAATTGAGGAGTTACCGCCAATGAGAAATGTTTTACAAGACTACTTAGATGAACATTCCTTTCGAGTCGTTGTAAAAAAGAAGAAAAATTATTTAACTTATGAAGGACTGCAAGATCGTTATGCCTATATTTTAAAAAGTGGCATCATCAAAACTAGCGTTATTTCCAAAGACGGTCGTGAATTTAATTTACGTTATATCAACAATTTGGAAATTGTTTCATTGCTACGTGATGAATATTCAGAATTTATTGATGCACCTTTTAATATTCGCATCGAATCTCCACAAGCAGAACTTTACCAAATCGACCGTGTTCAATTTTGGCGGGATATCAATAATAGTAAAGACTTGCAAATGTATGTCAAAGAATACTATCGGGACCGTTTAATGCATTCCATGAAAAAGATGCAGCAAATGTTGATGAATGGCAAATTTGGGGCCGTTTGTACACAAATCTATGAAATGTACGATTCATTTGGCGTAGAAACAGAGGAAGGTATTTTAATTGATTTCGTGGTGACCAATGAAGAAATTGCACATTTTTGTGGGATAACTTCTGCTAGTAGCGTTAACCGGATGATGCAGCAACTAAAAGAGTTAGGGGCAATTGAACTACGTAACCGCAAAATTTTGATTAAAGATTTAGATATGATTAGAGATAACATTATTGTTTAACATCAGCACCCCCCGCAAGTTTGACCTTGCGGGGGGTGCTTTTTATTTTTCAGTGACAATATTCAATGGAAACTGACCTTTTTCTAAATTAAATGTCCGACCAGCCGTCAGCTGAAGCATTTCTTTTTTCATGCCTTCCGCCAAACGTACATCGCCAAAGCTTTCAATCATATCAATAACGGCGATTACTTCTTTATAATATCTCATTTTGCCAGTGTACAGATAATACGTAAGGTTTTTTAAGTAACGTAAGTTAAAATGAATATAGTAGATTTCAGCAGGAATCGTGGTAACACTCATTAGCGCTAAATATTCCCGGGCTTTCGCATAATTTTTCTTATAAAGTTGCGCTGTAATGATATTTAGGTAAAAACCATAGGCGACATTTAATGTTTGGGTATCACGTAATTCAGCATCTTTGACGGGAAACATCTGCTCAAGAATTTGAAGGACTTCGTTTTCAGAAAACAAGGCGGCAGGATTAGTCACCATTTGATAATCGTAGTATGTATAGTAGCTTTTGCTAGAGATAAGCGCGAGAATTACCATTCGATCGGTTTCATCAAATTCTGGAATTTCCTCCCAATCATTACTAAACGTTAATTTAATATCTGTATAAATAGACATTTCCAACGCATTTTTATGAGGATTGCGCTCTAATTGATAAAAATAATGAATGAGATTCTTTTTTTCACTTGTATTGTTCAACCCCAGTTGACAACACTCAATTTGATGTTTGACTTCTGAAGAAGCCATGATTCTCGTATCAGATACCATAAAAAAAAATTCATTAAAGGTAATCCCCAGTGACTGCAACGCCGTCATTAAATCCTCGTAACTTAGCTTGGCTTCACCAATTTCGATTCTTCGATAGGTTTGTTTCCCCTTTTTTGGCAAAACATCTTTCTGAGCAATTTTTTTCTTTTTTCTAAAATATTTTAGAGCACCTAGCACATCCATAATATCCCCCTTTTATAATGAAAATAATATTAAATATTATTTTTTTATTAACTTAAAGATCCAACAATACCTGTACAAATTAAACAAAATCAGCGAAAACATTAATAAATATTTCAAAATATTCATTTTTATTATTTCAGTAATTATAATATTGTAATATTTTGATAATCATAAAAACTTATATACTTAACTTCCCTTGAAAAAACCAAAAGAAATGTTCTATAATAGAAGTCAATATAGCTAACAGAGAAGGAGGTTTTGCATATGTTTGGTTTTGATATCAGCTTATTCCTTATTACACTATTCCGTTAAACACACTCTTCATTAACCATTGTACAATCAATTTCATTGAATATCTATTTCATTTTTATTAAATAACATTTTTAATAAAAGTACATATCATTTATTTTTAGATATTTTATTTAATTATATTAAATATATTTATTTAAACAAATAAATTACATTTAATTAAATCAGAAGGAAACAGATTGTAGCAAGTGAAGAAAAAAAATAGCTCTTGAGAGATATTTTCTCAAGAGCTGTTTTTCTATTTTATTTCAAAAGCGGTTTGCGTTGTGGGGTTATTACTTAATAAGGTGTTTTTATACAGTAAATAGTACGCTGCCGCTGACCAACTAAAGTTTTTCGTACTTAGGCCCTTCCCTGTTAGTGGATCATAATTTTCATGAATAGGTCCTTCTCCCATCAATCCTTCGGCATGTAAGAAGAGTTTTTGTGTCATTTCTTTCGCTTCTTTTGTATAGTCATAGTTTTGAAGAGCTTCTACACCAAACAAGGCTTGATCAAGCCAAACTGGTCCCCGCCAATATTTCGTTGCAGCAAATTTTTCATTGTCTTTAGATGCCGTTGGGAATGGCATAAAGGTATTGAACATTTCTTGATTCATCATGTTTTTCTTAACTGCCGCCGCCTGTTCTTTGGTCGCTACTTTTGCCCAGAGCGGCAACCAGCCTTCTGTTCCTTTGCCACGATTGACTAACAATTTTGTTTTCGAGCCGTCTTCATTTATTTGTAAGTCATAGAAGAAGCCCGTTTTTTCATCAAACATATTTTCTTGAATATATTTTTTTAGTTTCTTCGCTTCTTTTTGATAGTTCTTATAGTCCTCTTTTTTGCCTAGTTCTTCTGCTATCGAAGCTAAATAGCCCTTTTCAGCGTAGAGATACGCATTCAAATCCACTGATTCTTGATTAATCGAATACCCCACTACTTTTCCTTTATTTTTGTTTTCAAAAACTTTAACTCCAACGTCGCCTTTGCCCACACCTTCTTTGTCAAACCGTGTAGCGTTATCCATGCCACTTTCCCATGCGGCTGCTTCAATAACAGCATCATCGTCCACTTTAGGTTGGCCATTTTTATCTTTAATGATTTGATCCTTGTCGTCTTTTTGCCAGTGAGCATCACTGACCATGCTTCCATATTCTGCTATCCCATTTTTATTGTGGTCTCTGTTGGTATACCACCAATTATGATAAGCCACAAGTTTGGGATACATTTCTTTTAAAAATTCCTTATCTTTTGTTTCTTGATAAATATGCCAAACTGCCCATGCAGCCAATGGTGGTTTAGAATTTCGTTCATTCCAGTTGCCACCTTCACCACCACGCGCACTGTCTTGATTGTAAAAGACAGCATCAATGATCGCTCCTGCATCTTGTGGACGTACGGTATCATCTTTTTGAATTTGATAATCAAACAAGGCCCGCATATTATTTTTAGCTAACTCGGGATTAAAATCAGCCGTTGCTACATCCGCTTTCCACGAATCCCAAGCCCACATACCAATAAACCATTTATAAGACATGGACGGAACAATCCCGTCATGCTTAAAGGCACCTGCCGCACTTCGCCAATTGGTATTAATCGTTTCAATCGATTTGACTAGCGCATTTTGATATTCAGGAAATTCTGCTGTTTTCTTTTGATCAAACGTTTTATCTAGATATCCTTGCCATCTTTGCTTGTTCTCTTTGAAATAGCGCGCCGCATTTTTGGTGTATTCGGGTGCTTGTTGTTGTTCCTTTGCCTCTTCTTCTTTTGTAAAAGTATAGCTTTCTGTCGTATAGGTGTTGTACGTTTGTTTAGGCTTCAATTCAATTGGTTCAGCGGTTGCTGTATAATTCCGATTATCAATTTTTGTTGAAACTTTATCCGCATGATGAATCGTATATTTTGTGTCTTTCGTAGCAAAATAATTCCACGTTTCTCTGACTTCACCAAAATTCACTTGAATGTCATTGTCTTTAGCAGTTAAACGAGTGCCAATATCTAAGGTTTCCGTTCCCTCTTGAATTTTGTCAAAGACCGCACCTGTCCAGCTTGCTTCAAGTGACAAGGGCTCTTCACCAGTGTTTTCAAGTGTCGTTTGGATAAGCGCCGTTCGATTGCTGACAAAAATTAAAGCTAAATGAATCGTTAGATCGTCTAATTCATAGGTTTGCTCTAGGCGCCCAGGATAATAAGACAGGTCCATGCGGTTGCTTTGGCTTAAATCATAGGTTTCTCCCGTTTTTTTATTTTTGACCGTTAATTTGTTTAAACTTGCCGCCAAGTTTACTGGATATTCTTCCGCAATAATCAATGGCCCCGCAAAACCACCCAGTAGCTCTTTATTGCTTTTTTCAGGTAAATAGTAGCCATGCCATGCACCTAAATCAGAAAAATTATTAAAATAATTGGTATCGTATACGCCATTCGTCCGTTCGGTTGGTGATGCACTCACATCTAAAACATTTGCAAATTCATCAACTTTTGTTCTTTCAACACTTGCTTGCACTTCCCCGCTTAACGCAAAACAGCTGACTACGGTGATTCCTAACGCTAACCAAGTAGACACCCGTTTCTTTTTTGATAAACCCTTCATAAAACCCCTCCTATAAAAATGATAGCGCTTTATACACTGATTTATTATCAGCAAGGACTATGCCAAACGGAGTGTATCCCTTTTTATTATTGAAAGATTCAACTTTCTCTAGAAAAAAAGCGACCGTATCGAAGTGTATTGATCAAAAAATAACGAGTGTATCGATAGTGTATTTAGTTTATGCTTGATTCTGTTTTATTTTCGTAGCTTCCACAAATTTTTCAGTAATTTTTTGCGGTCGTGTAATAACAGATCCCACCACCACGCTATAAGCACCTAGCTCCAGAACACGTTGGACTTTTGCTGGCGTATCAATCATTCCTTCTGCAATGATTGGTGTAGTAAAATGCTTCTTTGCTTCTCTTAACAGTTCAAAATCATTTTGTTCAATCCGCTGATTTTCACTTTGCAGCGTATAGCCGACTAACGTTGTGCCAATATAATCAAAACCTAACTCCGCCGCTTCAATCATCTCTTCCAGTGTGGAACAATCCGCCATCCATTCTTGGTTAGGATACTTTTCTTTTATTCTTTTGAAAAATGTGGCTAACGTTTCGCCATTTGGTCGTTTCGAATGGGTTGCATCGAGAGCGATAATTTCTGGCTGAACAGCCATTAATTCATCTACCTCACGCATAGTTGCGGTAATATATACTTCTGCGTCAGGATAATCTCGTTTAATAATCCCAATGATTGGTAAATCAACCTCTTTCCGGATTGCTCGAATGTCTACCACAGAATTTGCTCGAATACCTTTAGCCCCTCCTTGTTTAGCGGCCAAAGCCATCTTGGACATGATAAAGGAACTATGCAACGGTTCGTCTGCCAACGCTTGGCAAGAAACAATTAATGCCCCTTTGATTTCTTTATTCAACATTGATCCCTCCAATTTAAAAGCGATTACAAAAACAGTATACCTACAACAGCTGAAATATGCCACTCTTCTAAATAAGAACAAACGTTTCACGTGAAACAAAAGAAAGCAAGCCTTAACTGCTTGCTTTCTTTTGTTTCCATTTAGCATTTCACCTTAAGATATAGCGGATTTGATTATATCATGATACGATAATTCATATCGATAAGAAAGAGGTGATAAAATTGACAGAATACATCTACTTAGCTAGCGAGCAACCTTTATCTACAGGCAGTATAACTTTAAATGGACTGAGCAAGCCCACTGGCAATCTATTAAATAAAGCGTTCTTCTTTTTTATAAATGATTTTGAAGGTGATCCACCAGGTAAATTTTCATACAGCAACTATTTAAAAACATTGAATTATCAGGTTTGCTCTATGTGTTCTCTACCGTCAGATAATCAAAATATTGAAACACCCTCAGCAGTCGCTCTTCTTGGCTACATCCGAAATCATTTTAAAAATACCTGCACAACTAAGTTATATATTTTGTCCGCTTTAAATGGTTTTGAAAACAAACCGATATCAAAAACAGTTACTCGCAAACTGTCTGATTTATCTTACAAAGATTTATATTATCAAGAGATGAAACTTTTAAAAATTATTCGTTAATATACTTATAGTGGTCTATCAAAAAAAGAATATTTATTCCGTTACATAAACTTTGAAAAATAAGACCTTCAACATACTCTATCCTGTTGAAGGCCCTTCTCTCTTATTTAACCCTTTAATTTTTACGACCCTCTAAATAATCATACCCAAAATGTGCATACGCAAATGGCGTTGCAATTCGTCCTCGTGGTGTTCGTTTAATGAAACCTTTTTGAATAAGATAGGGTTCATACATATCTTCCACCGTTTCGGTTTCTTCACCGATGTTTACAGACAAGGTACTTAAACCAACCGGACCGCCGCCGTATAAATCAATCATTGTTTTCAACAATTTTTGATCGACATAGTCCAAGCCTTGATGGTCCACTTGCAGTAAGGTTAACGCTTTGTCTGCAATCGCTCGGTCGATTTTGCCATCTGATTGGACTTGGGCAAAATCACGGACACGTTTTAACAAACGGTTAGCAATTCGGGGGGTTCCTCTTGAGCGGCGCGCAATTTCAAAGGCACCTTCCTCAAAAATCTCCGTTTGAAAAATATCCGCGGAACGGAGAACGATTTCTTTTAAATCCTGCTCTTGATAATACTCCATGTGAGAAATAATCCCAAAACGATCTCGTAATGGTGCTGAAAGCATCCCTGCCCGTGTGGTAGCGCCCACTAAAGTAAAAGGCGGTAACGGAAAATGAACGGGATGTGCCGTGGTTCCTTGACCGACCATGATATCAATGTAAAAATCTTCCATTGCGGAATACAGCATTTCTTCCACAACTCGCGGCAAACGATGAATTTCATCGATAAATAACACATCACCAGGCTCTAATTCGTTCAAAATAGCGACTAAATCTCCCGCCCGTTCGATGGCTGGTCCACTTGTGGTACGAATGTTCACATTCATTTCATTGGCGATGACCATCGCCATTGTCGTTTTCCCTAAACCTGGCGGACCATAAAGAAGGGTATGATCCAACGCTTCATTCCGATTTTTCGCCGCTTCAATATAAATCGTTAGTTCTTGTTTTACTTTGTCTTGACCAATATATTGTGCTAAAAATTGTGGACGTAACGATTTTTCAATTGAAGCTTCTGCTTCTTGACTTGCAGCTGAAAGCAACCGTTCTTCTTCTGTCATCGTTATTCCTCCTTAGCGTTTCATCATGAATTTTAACGCATTGCTCAAATAAACATCTGTCGTTGTCTCACCTAACGCTTCCAATTGCTTAGTGATACGCTTAATCTCTCGGTCACTGTAGCCTAGGGCACTTAATGCTTCTAACGCTTCTGCCAATGCTTGATTGCTTGTTGTCACCGCTTCGGTTGCGGTCATGGCAGCCACCGCTGCTTCGGAAGACTCTAATTCGCCTAGTTTTCCTTTTAAATCTAAAATCATTTGTTGGGCTGTTTTCTTGCCAACACCTGGGAACTTCGTTAAATATGTAACATCTTCCCCTTCAATTGCATTGATTAAACCACCATGATCAGCCACAGAAGCCATGATAGCTAAACCACTTTTAGGGCCAATTCCAGAGACACTGATTAATTTTAAGAACAATTGTTTTTCTTCTAAACTGCCAAAACCAAATAAAAGTTGTGCATCTTCCCGCACGACTTGGTGAAGATATAGTTTAATATCCGTATCCATTTTTCCTGAATAGCGATACGGGTTATCGACTGAAATCTGATAGCCAATGCCATTTGTTTCAACGACAATATAGTATGGGCTAACAAACGTTACTTTTCCAATAATATATTCGTACATGTTGTCACCTTTCCAATTGCTGATTGCGTACATATGTTCCATTTTACTTGATTCATTTATTTTAAGCGATATCTTCATCGTTTGCAAATATTCCTATGAGCAATCTATACTAATAGTCTGAAAACACTCTTTATAAAACAGCTTTCTATTGATGAAGCAAACAATAATTAATAACTAACAGAAGACAGATTAACACGCTCTCCCTAGTAGACAATAATTTTATGTACAACTCAGTCTAATAATTCTATCTAGAAAGCTGTAAAAATTTAGGATTGATATTACTTTCAGACAAAACTAAATCATAATCTTTTGGGTAAACTTTTAAGTGCTGATCTAACGCAACAGATACCCCTGCTTGTAACCTTGCTAAAGCTACTTTATTATCCATCCATGTCAATGCATGAAATAGGGTACCTAAACAGGATATTCCTTTGCCTTTTCTATACTCTGCCTGAGTAATATTTGCTCGGTGATGAAAATTTTCACTATATCTAATAACTGCTTTAGCAGACCGATAGTTATACATTCGTCCACCATGTGCAGCTCTATTCCTATAACTATGACATAAAAAGATAATGTCAGTAAACATATTGGTAATCCCTTCATCCACGATTTCTTTAGGTATTCCTAGAATCATTGCTATAACTTCTTTTTTATTTTCACTTTTTTGTAATTTATAAAAATTAGCCAGGTTTCCAAATGTTGTTCCTTTTAACATAATCCAAGGTGGAACGTTTCCATGATAACCACGATAGTGTTTCATGGGTTCTATATCATCGTAGATAATCTTTTTAAACTTTGTAATTAGCTGATCAACTTTATATCCTTGTCCGTTTTTGTTTTTCTTTCCACTTTGATAATGACGTCTATTCAAATAGTCTATTTGTTGTTCACCTATATTTTTACTGACAACGTAAGAAATAGCTGCTCTTACATACATCTCAACATCACATGTCGCATCAATTACAGATGAAGTTATTGTTTTGTCCATCATAAATAAAGAAAAAATATGATCAAATGTACTGTTTTCTATAAAACATTCTTCTTGATGGTCAGTTATTTTTTGCTTTTTTTCCAAAAGGAAGTCTTTATAGCCATTGATAATCTCATAATAGCCATAAAAAGATAATTTCTTTTTTGCATTTTCTTTATCCGAGAAAACCAATCCTCGAGCTTCCAAAATAGCTAATTGTTCATCTAATGTTTTAAAAGGCTTCATATACTGTTCTCCTATTAATTAGCACAAGAACGTCTATTAGAAAAACTAATAGACGTTCTTGGTTAGCCGCACAGCAGCTCTTCTTTAAGGTTATCTCTATGCTATCATTTGTTTTGTAGCTAGTCAATAGCCCAATTTTCTAAAGAAAAAGCTTTTTATACTAAAAAATACAATACGTTGTATAAAAACAGAAAAAATATTAAGTATATTTCTATACATTGGCCAAAAAATCAAAATGCACACAGCCATAGCGGAGAATTTTTTATCATCGACCTTGGCTACATCTATTTGTTACTTTTCACTCACTAGGGAATTAAAAAGTGCGTACTGTTTTTTTTGACATGCTTGCGTAATAATAGCGGTAGCTTCAAAAAAATAACCAAGAAGGAGACTACATACATGAAATTAAGTATCTTAGATCAATTAACGGTTCCTAAAAATCAATCAGCAAGCGACACATTACAAGAAGCCAAAGAGCTCGCTCAATTAGCGGAAAAACTTGGTTACACAAGAATTTGGTATGCCGAACATCACGGCTCAGACGCCTTTGCCAGTGCAACACCAGAAATTTTAGTTGCACATATTGCTAGTGCCACCGAAAAAATTCGTGTTGGCGCGGGTGGCATCATGACCATGCATTATGCGCCATTTAAAGTCTCAGAAACGTTTAAAACGTTAGCAGCTTTATATCCTGATCGAATCGATTTAGGCATGGGCCGCTCGCCTGGCGGCAGCCCTTTAACTACGTTGGCGTTAAATAATGGTCAGCCACCACAACTAGATCAATTTGATAAATTACCTGAAATTTTACTCTTTTTAAGAGAGGAATTTCCTGAAGATCATTTATATTCTAAAATTTCAGCTGTTCCGCGGGAAGTTCTATTACCACAACCCTGGTTACTAGGTGCTAGTAAAGAAAGCGCACGTTCAGCTGGTGAATATGGCATTAATTTTTCCTTTGCGCAGTTTATTCATGGACATTTGCCCAAAGAAGTATTGTCAGCATATTACAAGCATTTCCGACCAGTAACTGAACAACAAGAGCCGCAAGTGAGCGCTGCGTACTTCACTTTTGCCGCCGACACGAAAGAAGAAGCAGAATACCATGCGGCTAGTTTCGAGCATTATATCTTTGCCACCGAACATGGGCTTCCAAATAAATTTTTATCGCCAGAAGAAGCCCTAGCTTTCCCTTACAGTGAAATGGACAAACTGGTTTTAGAACAAAATAAACAACGCTTTGTCATTGGCAGTAGCCAAGAAGTTGCGGAGTTTTTCCACCAACAAGAAGAACTAGGGTTGACAGAAGCAATGCTAATCACCCCAGGTTATGACAAACAAACGCGCTTTCAATCATTTGAACGCCTAGCAAAAGAATTATTATAGAAAGGAAATGAGAAATGTTAGAGGTTTTAAAAAGAATTAATACGCTTGCACAAAAAGAGCGTGAACAAGGCTTAACATCTGAAGAACAAGCTCTTCGTGTCGATTTGCGACAAGAATATTTGCGGACCATTCGTGAACAATTCAATAAAACATTAATGGGCGTCACTATTTATGATCCTACTGGTGAAGATGTGACCCCAGAAAAATTAAAAGAAGAACAGCAGAAATATTTTGATTAAAAGAGACACAGAACAGTCGATTTGACTATTCTGTGTCTCTTTTTAACTACTCTTCTGTCACATATGTCCACTTATAATCATATTGTGCGCCAGCACCATGGGCAACGACGCCTTTCACTTCTTTACTGCGTAGATGGGCAGTCGCCTTTTGATAAAGTGGTGCCAAAGCGGTCTCTTCACCAATCAATAACTTCTCAGCCTTAACCATGTCTTCCCAACGTTTTTCAGGATCTGAAGCATCTCTTGTAGCTGAAGCCTCAATCAACTCATCGTAGGCTTTACTTGAAAAACGCCCGCGATTATAGTTATTACCAGTAACAAAAAGGTCTAAGAAACTACTTGGATCTGCGTAATCCGCAGCCCAACCACCTAAGATTGTCTCAAAATCGCCGCGACTACCTCGATCAATTCGAACTGAAAACGGCACTGGGCTCACTGTTACATCAATGCCCTCTAAAGTATCCTTTAACGTACCTTGAATATATTCCGCTAACTTTTTCGTAGAATCGACATCATCGGCAACAATATCCATTTTGAGTGTTGTTATGCCCAATTCTTTCTTCGCTTTTGCCCAATATTCTTTTGCTTTTTCTGGGCTATATTCAACAATTTTTTTATTTTCATCAGCAAAATCTTTGTCATCTGTCGGCGAATACGACATCCCTTCTGGAATTAAGCCGGTAGCGACTACTGAGCCGTCGCCTAAAATTTTATCTACTAATGCGTTGCGATCAATCGCTGCTGAAATTGCTTTGCGTAAATTCACATTATTATACGGTGAATTTTTATCTCGCTGATTAAATTCCAAATAGCTGGTTCGTGCTTCTTTTTCGATAACCAATTCTGGATCCTTCGCCATTTGCTGGGCCAATTCGCCACTTAAAATAACATCGTCTGCCTGGCCATCTTGGAATAAGTTCAAGGCAGTTGGCGCCTCCTTGACAACATCAAAATTGATTTTATCTAATTTGACATTGTCTTTATCCCAATAGTTTTCATTTTTTTCCAAAGTCCAATTGGTATCTGAGCCAGCCCCTTCAAAGTTAGCTAAGACAAACGGACCATTATAGACTGCTTTTTCACTGGAAGCAGCGTAATCTTTGCCATATTTCTCTACGGTTGCTTGATGTTGCGGGAAAAATAGTGGAAAGGCCAGTAAATAATCAAAATATGGTGTTGGTTTTGCCAGTTTAATTTCTAGCTCGTAATCTCCGTTTGCTTTAATGCCTAATTCAGAGACTGGTTTCTTACCAGCTACAATATCTGCGCCGTTTTCAATCATTTCTAGAAAATAAGCATACTCAGCGCCAGTCTGAGGATCTGCTGTACGTTGCCAACTAAAAACATAATCGGCAGCTGTGACAGGATCACCATTGGACCATTTTGCTTCTTCTCTTAGTTTCACTGTGTACGTCAGACCATCATTACTGACTTGCACTTTTTCTTTAGCCCCTGCTGGTTGCGGCTTGCTTTTATCATCTAAACGATAAATTCCTTCATACGCATTATTCAGTGCCGTAAAACTAATTGTATCTGTTCCTAAAGATAAATCTGCAGAAGGCATTTCTTGTTGAACTACTACTTTAAATTCTTGTTTAGCGGCAGTTTTCTCTGATCCGCCTTTTGCTTTTTCGGCGCCAGCTCCCCCATCACCACCACAAGCAGCTAAAACTAACAGCGTTGTTAAACTTAACCCGATAAGTCCTTTTATACGTTTACTTTTCATGCCTTTCTCCCTTCACAGAAAAAACTCTTCATTTTTTAATTTTTAGAATATTCTTATAATACTAAAATTAAAAACAAATGGCAAGCATTAAAATAAAAAAAGAACCAATCCCGAAGGACGGTTCTTAAAAAATGACTAACTAGCTTTGTTACGTCGTTTATAAATATACCAGCCAGAAGAAGAAAGTCCAACGAACAGTAAACCATATAATGCAAGCGTTTCTGTTTCTGTAGCCGTTTTAGGTAAAAAGCCGCCATACTTTTTCTTCTCTGTTACGGATGGATTGCTCTGTCTTGCTCCCGCTTGGTTTTGTTTATTGGTTGCTACTGGTGTTTCTGGTGTTGGTGTTGGATCTGGTTTCGGGTCTGGTTTTGGATCTGGTGTTGGATCTGGTTTTGGATCTGGTTTTGGATCTGGTTTTGGATCTGGTTTTGGATCTGGTTTTGGCGTCTCTCCTCCACCGATTAACTCTTTGTAAGCTTCTTCCGAAATAGAAACAATTCGTTCGCCTGGGAATGGTTCTTTATATTGTGCTAAATCAATCGTCGTTGCTGCACGATACAACCGCAAGCTGGTTGCACTTTTCAAGTATTCAATCAAGACAGCATCTAGTGAAATCCCTTCTTCTCGTTCACCACCTAGCATATCGTAACCATCACCACCAGCAGCTAAGAAATCATTGGTAGCCATCCGGTATTGTTTCTTCTCATCCAATGGTTCAAACTTTTGTGTTTGCCGATTTTTAATTTCTATTCCTAATACGCGACTACCGACAATCGTTTGTCCTGTTTCATTGCCTTCGTCACTAGCCAAGCGAGTACCTGGTTTTGTGGAATCATAGTGGATACGAATGGAGCTTGAAACATGTAGGAAACCACCATTTGCGCCAAGTTTTGGTTGGCCAGCATCATCTAGTAAAATTGTGCCATTCTCATCTTTTTGTGGAATCGAACGAACAGACATTTCAAACATTTCTTTAACTTGAGCGCCGGTTACTTGAATTTGCGCAATGCTATTGCCAAAAGGTAACACAGCAATGACATCCCCAACTTTAATTGGCCCTTGTTTAATATCAGCGCGAATGCCGCCACCATTAGTTACTGCAAAATCAGCAGGTTGACTAAACGCGTCTTGGCCATATGACATAATCGCATCACCAATCAAATTCCCTAAGTTGGTCTCTCGTGTGCGCACATTTTCTCGTTGTCCATCCAATGTGAATGGAATATAATCGACAATTACTTTTTCATTTTCAGCGTTAAAATTCGTTCGTGCTTCATCAACGATGGCTTTAACTGCCGGGTTTTCTGGCAATTCTAGCAACTCTGCTGCTGAAATCAATTTTGCTGTTTTCTTAGTTGGTTCACTCTCTGGTGCTGTGACGATCCCAACATTATTTAAATAATTACCTGTTTGAGCATAGATCACTTTGCCATAACGTTTGCCGCTTTCGACGGCTGTATGTGAATGTCCATCAATCACAGTGATATCTAACTCAGGATATGTTTGACTAAGGGTTTCTGCTAGCGTATCACCACGCCAGATATGCGGCGTCGTTTCATCTACGCCTAAATGCCCAGTAACCACGAAAGCTTGAATATCCGCGTACTTCTCTTTAATTTCATTAATCACTGCTTCTACTTCTGGAATCGGATCTTTAAATGTCACCTTCTCTACGTTTTTCGGGTGTGTTTTCGTTGCTGTTTCTGGGGTCGTCACACCTACAATGGCAAACTTTTTCCCGGCTTTTTCTACGATAGTATACGGATCAAAAACCCGTCCACTGCCATCTTTGTAATACGTATTACTAGATAAAATCGGAAAATTCAGTTGATCTTTATAACCTAGTGCAATCTCTAAACCAAAATCAAACTCGTGATTTCCCACCGCCATGGCATCATAACCAACTTCATTCATTGCTTTGGCCATATCCGCGCCTTTGGAGAAATTGGAGATTGGTAATCCTTGGAAAACATCTCCTGCATCCACCATCAAGGTTGGGTTTTCTTGGTCTTTAAAGGTTTTTAGACGCGCCATACCTAATTCGCCTTTCCCTGCTTCTAGTCGGCCATGAACGTCATTTGTGTGCATAATGGTATATGCATTATCTAAATCAAAGCCCGCATTACGGACATCTTGTTTCGTAATAGCGGCGGCGTTTGGTGTACGTCCATCAGGAGAAGTCGGAATTTGAAGAGTGCCGTCATTCACTAATTCGATTGCTTTGGCTCGCCATTTTTCATCAAAATTTGTCCCAATAATTGACCAATTTCGTTCGATTTCTTGTTCTGGATCAAGCGTTCCTTTTTTCTTAATATAATCAACAATCATTCCTCGTAAGGTTTCTGGATCAGAATTTTTAATAGGTTCCCCTACTTGAATCCCTTGGCTAGCTAAACCGCCGTAACGATAATTATTCATAGCAATCGTATATTCTTTGGCAGGATCCAACGGTTGGCCGTCAATTTTCGCATCTACAATTCGTTCACCCACTGGTTTTGAAATGTCAATCTTGTAGTCCACTCCAGAAATCATGTCATAGTTATATACACGAATGTTTGGATTAAAACTAACGGTCAAATCATCTGGCTGCGTTTGGTTATAGTACGCCCCTTGTTTTTCTAAATACTTCAGTAAGTTTTCACCGTTAATGGGAACACTCACTAAGGTATTTGGGTATTTGTAGATATCAAAAATCGTGGCATAGGAAATCTTCCCCGCAGGTAATTTACTGTCGTATTTAAACAGCGCTGCCGCACTTAATTGTGCGCCTGTTACTTCTTTTTGAACGTTATTAATTAAAGAAATCATCGCTGTTGGTTGTAATTGTGCTTCGGGAATTCCTTTAATTTCTTGTTTTGGTAAAAAATCAGCTGTTGCTGTGCCGATCTCCTCCTGAATAAACGCTCGCGTTTGCTCATGGTATTCTTTTGTCGCTGCCTTAACTGCTTCATCTGCTGGAACATTCGTTGTTGGTACAATCGTTGCTGTACCTTCTTGCACTTCCCACTTATCGGCATTTTTAGCAACTGAAAGATCAATCTTAACAACTTCTGTCCCCGTATCTTTCGGTCCCCCTACCGGTACAGTTTTTCCATTCGGCGCTGCTCCTTGCTTGGTAAAAGAAAGGTGGTCATGACCTAGAATATACGCATCAATCCCTGCGACATTTTCAATTACTTGGTCGGCACTGGCAGCCGGATCACTATTTTGTTGTCCCGCATGAATCGAAGCAACAATAATGTCAGCCTGATCGTTAGTTTTCAACTCAGTAACTGCTTTTTCTGCTTCTTCTTTCAAAGGTAAAAAATTAAGCGAAGTAACACGAGGGCCATCCCACAAAGGAATGTGCGGGATTGTTAAGCCGATAATCCCAACTTTTAAATCTGGCAGCCCATCTTGATTAAAATCAAGTTCCTTCGTGGTAGTCCCTTTAACAAAACGACGACCATCTTCCTTATTGTAGGTATTCGCAGACAAAATTGGAAAAGTGGCTTCTTGTTGAATTTTTTTGATTAACGGTAAACCAAAATTAAACTCATGATTCCCCAAAACCATTGCATCATACTTCATCACATTCATGGCGGTAATCATTGGATGGGTCTTTTCATTCACTAAAGGCGCTTTATTATACAAGTCATCTGTTAAAATAGTGCCTTGAATATTGTCGCCATTATCAATTAAAACGGTGCCTGCTGGGTTTTGTGCCCGGACTTGGTTGACGACTGTACTTACTTGGGACAAACCAACTGGTAATTCTTTATCATCTTCATAAGACCAATTCCATAATTGACCATGAACATCTGACGTACCTAAAATTGTTATTTTTTGCGGCGTGCTCGTTTCTTCTTTTTCAGCGGTTGACGTTTCTAAATTCGTCGTCTCTGTTGGTGCCGTGGTTTCTTGTGACTGCTTGACACTGTCACTCGTAGCCTGATTTGGTGCTTCTTGTTTGATGTCTGTTGTTTCCTGTGTGATGACTGGTTCTTGTTTTCTACTTGAATCGGTGGTACTTGTTACTGCTTCTGAACTTTGTTGACTTGTTGTTTCTACTGCATATGCCGTACTAGTAACACTTGGCGCTATCAACGCAACAGCCATTAAAAAATGCATGCCCCACTTCACTTTTTTAAAGCTCAACTTTTTCACAAATTTCCTCCTTGTGTTTCAACCCATTTGCAACAAACAATTGTCAAAGTAACAAACAACAAAAAGAGCCTTCCCCCATCACGCTGCTCTTCTTTTCCTATCATAATATATCCGTTAAATAAAAAACAGTAAATTCCGTTAAAATAAGATGTTTTTCCTGTAAATTGTTTTTATTTTTGGACAATACAGCGGATTTGTTTGTGAAAAAAATAGTAATTTTGACCAAAATACGAACTTTATAAAAAAGAAAGTCTTTTTATATTGGAAAAGCAGAACAAAAACTATTTTTTTGAAAAAAATAACTAAAAATACCGAATAAACAGCATTGGTCTAGTCCTTGAATGCCTCTAAACAAATATTAGCAGTAATTGGTCTAGTCTTTAAGGAGGAAAAAGAACGCTCTTTTGCTTAAGCAAAAGAGCGTTCTTTTTTATTTGAGGTTAATCCTTCATGTAAGGTAACTTTTTAGCATAGCCTTCTTTATTCACTTGACGTGCCCGGGCAATCGCCAAATCTTCTGAAGGGACATCTTCTGTGATGGTTGAACCAGCAGCAGTCACCGCATGATCACCAATCGTGACTGGCGCAACAATGTTCGTTGCAGAGCCAATAAACGCGTGATCACCCACGACTGTTTGGTGTTTATTTTTGCCATCATAATTAACAAAAACAACGCCGCAACCGACATTAATATCTTTGCCTAATGTTGCATCACCAACGTATGTTAAATGGCCCACTTTTGTTCCTTCATCGATTGTTGCATTTTTTACTTCCACGAAGTTACCAATGTGTACGTTTGCCCCCACATCTGCTTTAGGACGTAAATGTGCATACGGACCCACATCGGCCCCCTCGCGAACCACACTTTCTTCAATCACAGACTGTTTAACAACCACTTGATTGCCGATATGACTATCAACGATTTCTGAATGTGCGCCAATCAAGCAATCTTCGCCAATCACTGTTTTTCCTTTGATAGTGACTCCCGCTTCAATGACTGTGTCTGAACCAATTACCACGCCTTCATCAATATATGTTGTATCTGGATCAATAAATGTAACACCATTTCGCATATGCATCTCATTTAAACGACGATGCATAATTTTATTAGCAGTGGATAAAGCAACACGATCATTTACACCCATTGCTTCGTCAAAGTCTGCCATTTGGTAAGCAGCGACAGCTTTGCCTTCTTTTTTCAAAATTTCAATGATATCTGTTAAATAGTATTCCCCTTGTGTATTGTTTGTATCTGTTTTCGCTAACGCTTCAAACAATGATTCATTATCAAAACAGAAGGTTCCTGTATTAATTTCTTGAACACGTGCTTCTTCTTCACTGGCATCTTTTTGTTCCACGATTCGTTCAACAATGCCCACATGATCACGAATAATTCGACCATAGCCTGTTGGGTCTTCCGCATGCGCTGTTAAAATAGTCGCACTTGCATTTTTACCTTGATGGTAATCGAATAAGTTTTTCAAGGTTTCTGCAGTTAATAACGGCGTATCCCCTGTAATAACTAATGTTGTTCCTTGTTTGCCACCTAATAACTCTTGTGCTTGCATGACTGCATGCCCAGTTCCCAATTGTTCAGCTTGTAAGGCATATTGACTACGTTCGCCTAAATGGCTTTTAATCATTTCCGCCCCGTGTCCAACGATCGTCACGATTTCTGTTGGTTCTGTTTGTTCTACTTGATCTAAAATATGTTCGACCATTGGTTTACCAGCAACTGGATGCAATACTTTATAAAGTTTAGATTTCATGCGTGTTCCTTTACCAGCTGCTAAAATAATTGCGTATCTATTTTCCACGTTTGCCACCTCAAATTAACTAAATTGTTTGATTTTCTTCTAAATCGTCCTCATTATACCTTTTCTAGTTTATCTTACTCTTTTGTCTTTTTCAACAAAATAAGGCATTTAAAAGGTAGACCAATTTATTTTCTCATCTTTTTTTAAAGGAATAAAACAGAAAAAAAGAAACTGAAAATGGAATGGACCATTTTCAGTTTCTTTTTCAAATTATTTCTCTGTGAAATAGTTTCCTGGGACTACGCTAATCGTTTTTGTTTGTGTATCCACATCTTCCACATATAATAGCGAAGTGTAGTCATCGATTGCACGACGGCCATTGAATTTTGACTCAGCAAAAACGGTAATGCCCACAAGTTCTGCTTCAAATTCTTCAATCATACTCTTCATACCATTGACGGTGCCGCCGCCTTTCATGAAGTCATCCACGACTAAAACTTTTGAGCCGCGTTTTAAACTGCGTTTTGAAAGTTCCATTTTTTCGATACGTTCTGAAGACCCTGATACATAGTTCACGCTCACCGTTGAACCTTCAGTAATCTTAGAATCGCGACGAACAATCACAAACGGAACATTTAAGTAATAAGACACAGCTTGCGCAATTGGCACTCCTTTAGTCGCAACGGTCATTACCGCATCAATTTGTTTGCCTAAATATTTAGAAGCAATAATCCGGCCCACTTGTCTTAATAAATTCGGTTCCCCAAGTAAATCTGAAAGATAAACATAACCCCCAGGTAATAAGCGATCTTGTTCTGACAAACGATCACATAAATCCATAATCAACTGCTCCGCTTCCTCATAAGGAATTTCAGGGATAAAGCGGACACCGCCTGCAGCGCCTGGAATCGTTTCTAAAATACCTGTTCCACGTTCTTTAAATGTTTTTTTAACAATTGCTAAATCTTCACTAATGGAAGACTTGGCAGATTGGTATCGGTCAGCAAAATATGTCAAAGAAACCAATGTATGGGGATGATCTAAAAGATACTGGGTCATATCGATTAATCGTTCACTTCTCCGAATTTTCAAATTCGTCACTCCTTTTCATTCTATCGTTCCTTATTATAAGGGGTTTAACCGAAAAATTCGAGGATTTTTTTCAAATAACTGAAAATAGTTCGCCATTTCTTTTAAAAAAAAGAAATAAAGGAGAAAAACTTTCGTTTTTCTCCTTAGTTTCTTTGCATTTTTTGTTTTCGTTGGACCATGACAACCACTCGGCGATAAATATTGACTAATAAGAATAAACCAATAAAAATTAGGGTAATGCTTGCACTCGGTGGTGTTTCCAAATAATACGAGCTAGTCAACCCTGTTAGCATGCCAATCAAGCCCATAAACACACTGATGATGATCACCGTGTTGAAGCCTTTACCAATTCGCATACCTATCGCAGCTGGTAAGACCATAATTGCTGAAATTAACAAGGCTCCCGCGATCGGAATCATCACAGCAATCGCCACACCAGTAATTACATTAAAAAGCATCGACATCCAATGAATAGGTAGCCCATCAACATGAGCAGTATCTTCATCAAATGTTAAAACATACATTGGGCGTTTAAATAACATAAACAATAGAACTAAAACTACGAATAAAATTGCCAACATAACCACTTGATCCCACGTAATCGTGACGATGGAACCAAATAAATACGATTGAATACTAGCAGCTGAATTGCCTCCTGTTAAATTCATCAAAACTAACGCCAAAGCCAAACCGCCTGACATTAAAATAGCAATCGAAATTTCTGAATAGGTGCTATAAATCATTCGTAAATATTCTAGAATGATTGCAGCCACAATCACGACAATTAAGGTCATTAAATTAGGATTCCAATTAAAAAAGAAGCCTAGAGCCACACCGGCTAATGACACATGTGAAAGGGTATCTGCCATTAAAGATTGTCGGCGAATAACTAGAAAAACGCCGAGCATTGGAGCAATCACTGAGATAAACAGTGCTGCTAAAAAGGCCTTTTGCATAAATGCATAAGAAAGCATTTCTGCCATACGATTCACTCCTTACCGCTAAAATGAACACTACCATTGTAGCGACGTTTAAGCGAATTAATTTTTTAATTCCTGCTTATTTTTTAAATTTTTCCAGCATTTCTTTAAGCCGTTCCTTGGCTTTCGTTATGATCGAGCCAGATAACGTTTTATTGGAAAATTTACGTATACGATTCTTCACTCATATGGAAGCAACGCCATTTCGAATCTTCTTTGCGGACAAGACGAATTTGACGATCCACATAGGTTTTGATATCTTCATGATCATGCGTAATCATCAAAATAGCTTTTCCATGTTCATGCGCACTGTGTTGCAACAATTGATAAAATTCGTTTCGCGATTGTTCATCCATACCTGTTGTTGGCTCATCTAAAATAAACAAATCTGGATCAGTCGCAAACACTCGTGCTAAACTAATTCGTTGCTTTTGCCCTCCAGAAAGCTCGCCAATTCGTTTGTGGCGCATTTCCCACATGTCCACTGATTTCAAAGCTTTTTCCACATGAAGATGATCTTTTTTCGTCAACGGTTTGAACCAACGATTTCTGGGAAAACGACCTGAACGTACTAATTCAATGACGGTGCTAGGAAAGCCCGCATTGAAAGAAGCGACTTGTTGTGGAATGTAGCCAATACTGATTTTTTCACCAGCACTATTTTTTTTAGCGACCGTAATTTTGCCACTTGTTGGTTTTAATAACCCTAAGGTACTTTTGATCAGCGTTGACTTGGCAGCGCCATTTTCTCCTGTTAAAATAACGAATTCCCCTGGATCAACATAATAAGAAACATCTTCTAAAACAGGTTCATCATCATAATAGAAGGTTAAATTTTCGACTTCAATATAATGCATAAGTTGGCTCCTTTCTGTTGCCAGATTAATGAATGCTTTTTTGTAAAGCAGCGAGGTTTTCTTTCATGACAGACACGTAGTTCTCGCCTGCTTCTTGTTCTTTTTGAGTTAAACTCTCTAAAGGATTCAATACGGCTAATTCGACGCCTGTCTCGTCTGCCAATGTTTTGGCTACTTTTGTAGAAGCCGATGCTTCAAAATAGATCACAGAAACATTGTTTGTTTTAATATATTTTTTTAATTCGGCTAAACGACTTGGCGAAGGTTCTTGGTCTGGAGAAATCCCAGCAATCGGTTCTTGGGTCAAGTCATATTGTTTTGCCAAATAGCCAAATGCAGCATGTTGCGTCACAAAGGTCCGATTTTTAGCGCCTGCAAATGCAGCTTGGTATTCCTTATCTAGCGCAGTCAATTTTTCCAAATAAGCAGCGGTATTTTTTTCAAATACGGCTTTTTTCTCAGGATATTTTTTGATAAGCGCATCCCGAATCGCTGTTACTTCTTTTTGCGCTAACATGGGATCTAACCAGACATGCGGATCCAGTTCGTGGGAATGGTTATGGCCTTCATGACCTTCTTCGCCAGATTCTTCCTCTTCTGTTCCTTGCATCAATTGAATGGATTGACTGGCTTCCACGATTGAAACTTTTTTCGTGTCCAAGTTTTCAATAACATTCGGAACCCAAGTTTCTAGCTCTTTACTATTATAAACAAAGACATCCGCATCAGTAATTTTCGCTAAGTCTTTTGCGCTTGGTTCATAATCGTGTGGTTCCGTTCCAGCTGGAATCAACAGCTCAACCTCTCCCTCATCACCAACGACTTGTTTTGCGAAATCGTACATCGGATAAAAAGTAGTCATTACCGTGAGCTCTTTCTTCTCTTTTGGCGATTGTGTGGTTTGCCCACAGCTAGCTAAAAGAAAAGCACTGATTGCTAAAGTAACGCCGATTATCAAACGGCGGTAGATTTTCGTCATGTTCTGTCCTCTTTTCGATTTACCTATTATAAACCGTAATATTTACGATTTGCCAGGAATAATGTACCAAATGGATCACGGGACGTCAAGGAATAAATTTAAAAAAACAACAGAGCGTGGGACAAAAATCACTTTGGGTTTTTGCTCCACGCTCTGTTGTTTTTATTTATTTCAATGTCCGAACCAAATAAACTTCTTCGCAAAAGCCTTTAAGTCCATTATAAATCCGTTGTGCTCGTGTTTTCTTTTCACATAAAGCAAAGACTGTCGGTCCACTGCCGCTCATCAACGCTGCATCAGCGCCGTACTTCAGCATGCGATCCTTGATTTGTTGCACGATCGGATGTCTGGCAATCGTGACACTTTCCAACGCATTGCCGACCGTTTGGGTCATCCCAGTATAATCACCATTTTCAATAGCTATTCTTAGTCCAGCAATATCTGGATGGTGCAATTCATCTACCGCTAAATCATTAAAAACGGTACTAGTGGATACACTAATTCTTGGTTTAACTAACACAATCCAACATTGAGGCATGGTCGGTAATGCTTCAATTTTCTCCCCACGTCCGTTTGCAAAGGCTGTTCCACCCCTTAAACAATAAGGAACATCCATACCAATTTGGCTACCAATTTCACAGAGTTCGTCCATCGTCAACCCCAGATTCCACAGTTTGTTCAAGCCTCGTAATGCTGCGGCACAGTCACTGCTACCCCCTGCTAAACCAGCTGCCACGGGGATACGTTTTTCAATATATATTTTAATTCCTTTATGAATATTATAGGTACGCTTTAATAAGTCAACTGCTTGATAGACATGATTCCGTCGATCCACGGGTAAAAAAGAGCTGTCCGTTTCAATACGAATGATGTCTTCTTCTAGATTTTCAAAAGTTAAATGATCGGCTAAATCTACACTTGCAAAAATAGATTCAACTTCATGATAGCCATCCACACGTTTATGCAGAACATCTAACCCAAGATTAATTTTCGCAGGAGCTCGTTCGATTATTTCCATCGGTTCCCTGATTCACCTTCCTTAATCTTTTGTCTACCAACATTTTAATCTTTTAGATTCTATCATATGTCCATGAAGAAGTACACCGAAGATTGCTCTTTCTCTGACGACAGATGGCTGAAATTAAAAAGAGCTTAGGAACGAAGGGCTCTTCCTTCACTCCTAAGCGGACTTTCTAAATTATACGGCTTGACCGATGAATTCGATTTCAACGGTGCGTGTTAAAACATCTGAATAGCTGTAAGATACACGTTCAAATGAGTTCTCGTCTGGATCCAAGTCAACAACAAAAACAGATGGATAAGTCTCCGTTAAGATTCCTTTACGTTCTGTTTGGCGCTTTCTTCCAGTCTGAGCAACTAACATAATTTCACTGCCGATACGGCCTTCCAAATCTTTCTTAATTGACGATAACGTTGTTGGCATTGCATTCACCTCGAGAAACATTATATCACTTTTTTTAAAAAATTTCAAGTTTATCATACTAGAAGTCTGTTTGCAACTACTTTTGCTCGACAAACCGACTGTTTTGTCGAATTTTTATTCATTTTCTAATGTATATTTCATTTTTGCTTTGGCACGATCATAGGCACTTCGGACAGCTGAAAAAGTTCCCCCACGTACTTTAGCAATTTCTTCTAACGTGTAGCCTTTTAAGTATGCGTTTAAAATTTGTTGTTCCAACGAGGAAAGACGTGTCGGAAAAGTTGCCAATTTTTCTTGAATCATTAATTGACCTAATGGGTCGGTAGCCGCTGTCCCTAAATAGTCCACTAACTCTTCACCAGCGCTTTCTAATCGTTGTTCCAGAGAAATAGACAAGGTATCTGTTCGCCGCTTATAGGCGCATTGATGGCGAATTAAGCTATGTACGTGATTTTCAAAATTTCGTTTAAAAAACTTTCCTAATGATGCTTGTTTTTCTGAATCAAATCGTTCTAACGTCCGAAAGAAGACAATTCGTCCTTCTTGAAGCCAGTCCTCAGTATCATAATCTTTTAAATAGTATTTTTTCATGCACTTATAAATCACTGGCTGATATTGCCCATATAAGGCTTGAAATTGTTCTTGGTCTCCTGCTAATGCTTGTTGAATCTGTTCTAACATAAAAAGCCCTCCTTTTCGATAAACGTATCGAATGATTTAGGAGAGCATAGCATGTTAGAAATTTATGACTTAAGCGAACATTTGTTTAATCTTTTTTTTGAGACAATTCTTCTAGCTTCTCAGAAAGTTTTGATAACTGCTCCACGTTCCATGGAGAATTTCGACGAAATTGCTGGAAATGGATATCCGTTGCATGAATGGCAATCGTCTTTTCTGTTTTCTGGACAGCTTTGTAAAGTTCATTGGCCGAAGTCCGCAATGCACCTTGTGAAAAGACCACCCATTGTTCAGCCAAATCACTCGTTGCGACTGTTACTTGCGTTAAACGATCATTTTTTTCACCAGCTAGACGTTCAATATAACTATCTGCTGTTTCATCTTCTTTGGTGAAAACCACGGTCAAAAGGTACTTTTTGTACGTTTGCTGAATGCCTGGGACTAACTGGGCATCAAAGACCACAATGATTTCCAACCCTTCATATTTGGCATAATTGGACAGACGACTAAGAAGCAGTTCACGCGCATCCTCTAAACGCTCTTGCTTTTTCAACTGGACCAATTCTGGCCAAGCACCAATCATATTATAGCCATCAACGATTAACAATTGTTTTTTCATACAATCGCCTTCTTCTATAATGGGTTGCGGCCACGATAGACTTCATACATTAGCAAGCCTGCAGCCACACCAGCGTTTAAGCTTTGAACGTGTCCAGTCATTGGAATCGTTAATAATTCATCCACTTCTTTATGAAGACCTTGACTCATGCCACGACCTTCATTTCCGATGATTAAGGCAATTGCGCCTTGTGTATTCCAGCGACGATAATCCGTCCCAGACATATCTGTACCAAAAATCCAAAATTGATTCTCTTTTAGCGTTGCAATACTTTGCGCTAGATTCGTTACACGAGCCACTGGAATATGTTCCACGGCCCCTGTTGATGCTTTGGTTACGGTTGGTGTAATTCCTACTGCACGATGTTTCGGAATGATAATACCGTCCACGCCTGTCGCATCAGCAGTTCGCAAAATTGAGCCAAAGTTATGTGGGTCCTCTAGACTGTCTAAAATTAGGAAAAATGGTGTTTCTGTCTTTTCTTTTGTTTGTTCCAATAATTCTTCTAAAGTTAAATATTGATACGCCGTGATTGCTAAAACCATGCCTTGATGCACGCCGTGATCACTCATCGTATCTAATTTTGCTTTAGGCACCCATTTGACTGGAACAGCCTGTTCTTTCGCTGCTTGTTTTAATTGCTCAATTTTCTCGCCACGAGCATCTTCTTGTAAAAACAATTTATTCCCGCGTCCTTGCTGCAACGCCTCAACAGTGGCATGGAAACCAAAGACAAAGTTATCTGCTAGCTCTTCTGAGGTTCCATCAGCACCTGCTGTCGCTGGTCGTGGGTTCCGTTCTTTTGAACGCTTATCTGAACGTTCTGGACGTTTCTTACCTTTTTTAAAAGGACGAGATTTTTCATTTTTCATTGGTTTCACCTACTTTCTTGATACACCAGTTAATTAATTCTTCTAAACGTTCTTTTTGTTGTGTTAAATGTAAATAACCCATCAAGGATTCGAAACCGGTCGCTACCCGATAGGTCGTCACATCAGCATTTTTGGCAAAGGTGTGACTTTTAGCATTCCGACCGCGTTTGTACATCACTTCTTCTTCCTCCGTTAGCATTTCTCCCGCTAACATCGCTTGCATTAAGCTTGCTTGGGCTTTTGCTGACACGTAGTGTGTCGCCATGCGATGCAAAACATTCGGTTTCGTTTGTCCTAAGGAAACTAAATAATCACGAATGTAAATTTCATAAATCGCATCGCCAACATAGGCCAAAGCTAAACCGTTTAATTGTTTGTAATCTCTCATTCACTTCTTCTCCATCTCGTTCCTTGCGGAGTATCTTCTAAAACAATGCCTTGTTCTTTTAATAAATCGCGGATTTCATCACTTCGGGCAAAATCACGGTCTTTCCGTGCTTGATTCCGTTCTTCAATTAACGCATCGACTTGTGCATCCACTAATTCTTCGTTTTTAAAGAATAAACCAAAAATAGCTAACCAGCCACTGAAAAGCTTATCCATCGCCACTAGAACTGGTTCCGAAACTGTCGCTTGTTCACTGTACTGATTCATCATCTTCGCTAATTCATAAACGACCGTAATCCCGTTAGCTGCATTGAAATCATCGTCCATTTCCGTAATAAAACGTTGTTCTAATTCGTTTAATTGAGCCAAATAGTGTTCATCCTCTGGCAAACTTGCGACCGCATCTGCTTGTCTAAAACGTAAATTTTCAAACGCATTTTTCAATTTTTGATAATTGGCTGCTGCCTCTTTTAGAGTGCTTTCGCTATAACGAATCGGGCGACGGTACTGGGTGGTGGACATAAAGAAACGTAAAATTTGCGGATCCACTTTTTGAATCATTTCATGAACAGTAATGAAGTTACCTAGGGATTTGCTCATTTTTTCATCGTCTTCACCAATTGTGACATAACCGTTATGCATCCAGTAATTGGCAAAGGTATGGCCTGTTTTGGCTTCGCTCTGTGCAATTTCATTCTCATGATGTGGAAATTCTAAATCTTGTCCACCGCCATGAATATCAATCGTCTCTCCCAAGTGTTTTGTCGCCATGACAGAGCATTCAATATGCCAGCCGGGACGTCCTTTCCCCCAAGGAGAATCCCAAGAAATTTCATCTTCTTTGGCACTTTTCCAAAGAGCAAAATCCAATGGGTCTTCTTTTAATTGTTGTTCAACGCCAGTTCGTTGACTTGCCCCCACTTCTAATTCATCAATCGATTGATGGCTTAATTTACCATAATTAGGGAATTTACGGGTGCGATAATACACATCACCTGCGACCTCATAAGCAAAACCTTTTTCAATTAAAACGTCGATAAAAGCTAAGATATCAGGCATGTGGTCCATCACCCGAGGATGTAACGTTGCTGGTTGGACATTCAATGCTTGCGTATCTTCTTCAAAGGCTTTGATAAAACGCTCCGCCACTTCCGGCGCAGTAATTTTCAATTCTTTAGCTGCCTTGATAATTTTATCATCGACATCTGTAAAGTTCGAGACATAATTCACTTCATACCCACGATATTCAAAATAACGACGAATCGTATCAAAGGCGATCGCACTGCGCGCATTACCGATATGGATATAGTTATACACGGTTGGTCCGCAGACATACATCCGAACTTTATGCGCCTCAATTGGCGTAAATACTTCTTTTTCTCTGGTCAATGTATTATAAATTTTAATCATGCCCTTTTTCCACCTTTCTTCCATTTAGACGAACGACTTTCGCAGGAACACCCACAGCTGTGGCATCTGCTGGGATGTCTGAAATAACAACAGCACCCGCCCCAATTTTTGAACGTTCACCAATCACAACTGGCCCTAAAATTTGAGCTCGTGCCGAAATCATCGCTCCTTTTTTCACTGTTGGATGGCGTTTACCCGTATCACGACCGGTCCCACCTAACGTCACTCCGTGAAACAAAACAACATCTTCTTCTATTTCCGCGGTTTCCCCAATCACAATGCCCATGCCGTGATCGATAAAAACTCCCGCTCCAATTGTGGCTCCGGGATGAATTTCTACGCCCGTTATGAAACGCCAAAATTGTGCATGAATCTTCGCCAACAAAAACAACTGATGCCTATATAAGAAATGAGACAAGCGATGCCAAAACAGGGCGTGCAAGCCAGGATACGTTAAAAGAACTTCTAGTGTGGTCCGCGCTGCAGGATCGTTTCTTTTAACAGCTGCGACGCTACGTTTCAACCAACTCATAGGGTGAACTCCTTTCTATTATACAAAAATAAAAAACGTCTTTTAAGCAACAAAAAAACGTTGCTTAAAAGACGCCCATGCGTGGTTCCACTTTTCTTCACAAGAACTAGCTCTTGCCTCGATACAGTTAACGCCTGCCGACGTCTTCGGTTACTTTTTTCACCAAAGCCACTCATAGATGCATTTCGACAAAAGATGCTCGCTGTTCTCACCACCCACAGCGTCTCTGAAATCCATCTGATTGTCTACTTCTTCTATTCTTTGTGTTTTTATAACACTTTATTTAAATGATCTAATGCTTTTTCTTTGCCTAATAATTCGATGGTTTCGCCTAATTCAGGGCCATGCATTTGTCCAGAAACAGCAATTCGAATTGGCATAAACAAGTTTTTGCCTTTAACGCCGGTTTCTTTTTGGACGGCTTTAATCGCTGCTTTAATACTTGGGACATCGAAAACGTCCAAGGCTTCTAATTGTTCTTTAAACGCATGTAACACAGTTGGCACTGTTTCTCCTTGCAAGAATTCTTTCGCAGCATCATCTAAAACTGGATGTTCATTAAAGAACAAGTTTGATAGTTCCACAATTTCAGCTGCATAACTCATTTGTGGTTGATACAAGCTAACTAATTGTTTTAACCATTCGATTTTTTCAGGAGATGGATTTTCTTCAACACGACCGTCAGCGACTAAATAAGGAATACACATATCTGTTAGTTCACCTAAGTCCATTTGTTTCATGTATTGATTGTTAATCCATTCTAATTTTTTCGCATCAAAGGCCGCTGGTGACTTGCTTAAGCGTTGTTCATCAAACAATTTAATCAAGTCTTCTTGTGAGAAGATTTCTTCTTCGCCAACAGGAGACCATCCTAGTAAAGCAATAAAGTTGAACATGGCTTCTGGTAAGTAACCTAATTCACGGTATTGTTCAATAAATTGTAAAATTGTTTCATCACGTTTGCTCAATTTTTTGCCAGTTTCTGAATTAATGATTAAGGTCATATGGCCAAAGACAGGTGGTGTCCATTCAAACGCTTCGTAAATCATTAATTGTTTTGGTGTGTTCGCAATGTGATCATCGCCACGTAAAACGTGAGAAATTTTCATTAAGTGATCATCTACTGCAACGGCAAAGTTATACGTTGGCATCCCATCGCGTTTTTGGATGACAAAATCGCCACCAATGTTATCTGACTCAAAAGTAATTTCACCTTTCACGATGTCATCAAATTTGTATTCTGTATTACGTGGCACACGGAAACGAATCACTGGTTCTAGACCAGCCGCTTCTTTGGCTGCTTGTTCAGAAGGTGTTAAATTCGCACAAGTGCCTGCGTAGTGAGGCATTTCCCCACGAGCTTGTTGTGCTTCACGTTCTGCTTCTAATTCTTCTGGCGTACAATAACACTTATACGCACGATTGCTGCTTAATAATTGATCAATCAATGGTTGGTAAATTTCTTTACGTTCTGATTGACGATATGGACCATATTCTCCCGGATGAGCAGGTGATTCATCCCATTCCATCCCTAACCATGCTAAGTTTTCCAACTGACTTTTCTCGCCGTCTTCGATGTTCCGTTTTTGGTCGGTATCCTCGATACGAATGATAAATTCTCCGTCATTGTGGCGGGCAAATAAGTAGTTAAATAATGCTGTTCTTGCATTCCCAATGTGCAAGTGTCCAGTTGGACTTGGTGCGTAACGCACACGAACTTTCGTCATGTTCATTCCTCTTTCCATTTTTTAAAAACAGACGGTTTAACGTCGTTTTCAGTTATTTTTCCAATAAAGCAACGGCAATTGCGCCGATTCCTTCTTTTTTACCAACAAAGCCCATCGTTTCCATGGTCGTTGCCTTAATGTTCACTTGTGTGACCGCTAAGTGGCAACTCGCGGCTAGATTCTTTTTCATCTCTGCCAAGTATGGGCTCATCTTTGGCTCTTCCGCTAAAATTGTACAATCAATATTGCCAATAGTAAAGCCCGACCGCCCAACTTTTTCATTTACTTTTTTTAATAAGTTTACAGAATTCGCATTTTTGAACTGTGGATCGGTTTCGGGAAACAGTTGCCCAATATCACCCAGACCAGCGGCACCAAGGATTGCATCAATAATTGCATGTGTTAAAACATCGGCATCTGAGTGACCTAACAGACCTTTTTCATAAGGAAGAGTAACCCCACCAATAATTAAAGGTCGTTGCGGAACTAATTGATGAACATCAAAACCTTGGCCGATTCGAATCATACTAAGTCCTCACTTTGCTTAATTTTTATCGTTTTTAGGATGGTTGTCCTTGCGATCATTAATCCCGCGACCCGCGTGCGCCGGTTTGGCAAAAATCATACGCCCAGCTGCGGTTTGTAAAGCACTTGTGACGACCACTTCGATTTGCTCATTCATGTAATGCTGGCCATCTTCTACCACAACCATTGTGCCATCATCTAAGTAAGCGACCCCTTGTTGACGCTCTGTTCCGGCTTTTACAACCATCACATTCATCGTTTCACCTGGAATCACCACTGGTTTCACAGCATTAGCTAAAGCATTAATGTTTAAAACAGGCACATTTTGAAATTCAGAGACTTTATTTAAGTTGTAGTCATTGGTCACAACCACGCCATCTAATAATTTTGCTAATTTGATTAATTTACTGTCTACTTCAGAGATATCCTCGAAATCTCCGTCATACATCTCAACGGAGATACCTTCTTCTTTTTGTAAAGCATTTAAAATATCTAAGCCACGACGACCTCTCACCCGTTTTAAACTGTCTCCAGAATCAGCAATGTATTGTAATTCATATAAAACAAAGTTAGGGATGAGCAAAACACCTTCTAAAAAGCCTGTTTTAGCGATATCGTAGATTCTGCCATCAATGATGACACTGGTGTCTAAAATTTTGTATTTATGGAAGTTGTCTTCCACTTTACGTTCCAACATTTGTCCTTCGGTGTCTTCCGTATTTGCTTTCTTTTGGCGAGGTGTAAAAACTTTTTTCCACTCCTCAATCCGTGTTGTTCCCATTCGGAAACCTAAGTAACCCAGAATAATCATAACTAGAATTGGCAGTAAACTATTCACGACAGGAATTTGTAAGTTGTACATTGGAATGGAAATAATGACACCAATTGTTAAACCAATGATGGCACCAATACTTCCAAATAATAAATAGGTTAAACTCATTTCATTTAAAGCTGCTTCGATTTTTTTGACAGCGGAAACAATATACTTTGCTAACCCTAAAGATAAAATAAAGAAAATAATTGCACCAATTAATCCGTTCGTAAAGTTATTGTTTAACCAACTGTTATTGCCTTGCTTAGCCATTTCCCAAGCCATTGGGAAAAGAGAAATTCCTAAACTTGCACCAGCAATGATCATCAGCAACGTGATGATTCGTTTTTGCATATAGCCATCCTCCTCGTTTATTTAATAAAGACGTCTAGCGTTGTGGGGCGTACAAAAATCATACGCCACCAACAACCTAAACGGATTATTTCTACTTTCATCATTTAAAAACTTTTCTTAACGTTTCACCAATTGTTGAAACGCCAATAATTTCAATCCCTTCAGGCGCTTCCCAGCCACCAAGGTTATTTTTAGGGACATAGACTTTTGTAAAGCCTAGTTTTTGCGCTTCACGCACTCGTTGTTCAATACTATTCACGCGGCGAATTTCACCAGTTAAACCAATCTCACCAATGAAACATTCCGAAGATGAGGTTCCTTTTTCTTTATAGCTAGAAGCAATACTGATTGCTAACGCTAAATCAATAGCTGGTTCATTAATTTTGACTCCACCAGCCGCTTTTAGATACGCATCCTGGTTTTGTAATAAAAGGCCTGCCCGTTTTTCTAAAACCGCCATGATTAAAGAAACGCGATTAAAGTCCAACCCGGTGGTCGTTCGCTTGGCATTGCCAAACATCGTTGGGGTAACTAACGCTTGGATTTCCACCAAAATGGGGCGTGAACCTTCCATTGCTACCACAATCGAAGATCCGGTGGCTCCTTCTAAACGTTCTTCTAAAAAGACCTGAGAAGGATTCATAACTTCAACCAATCCATGTGTCTGCATTTCAAAAATACCAATCTCATTCGTTGAGCCAAACCGATTTTTGACAGCCCGTAAGATTCTAAAGGTGTGATGCTTATCTCCTTCAAAATAAAGAACCGTGTCTACCATATGTTCCAACATCCGTGGCCCTGCGATAGACCCTTCCTTCGTTACGTGTCCGACAATAAAAATGGCAATCCCATTCGTTTTTGCCAGTTTCAATAATTCGGCAGTTGTTTCTCGGACTTGACTGACACTACCAGCAACGCTGGTAACATCTGGCTGCGTCATTGTTTGAATCGAGTCAATAATGACATAGTCTGGTTCTAATTTTTCAATGGCTCGTGATATTTCGTGCATATCTGTTTCTGCGTATAAGTAAAATGTCTCGTTGACGGTGCCTAGACGCTCCGCTCGTAATTTAATTTGCTCAGCACTTTCTTCACCAGAAACATATAAAACCGTGCCACCTGTGGCTGCTAATTGTTGCGATACTTGTAAGAGCAATGTTGACTTACCTATTCCGGGATCGCCACCGATTAAAACTAACGAACCTGGAACAACGCCACCACCTAAAACCCGATTCAGCTCCACTAATTCAGTTTTTACACGCGGCTCTTTTTTAGGTACGACTTCAGATAGCCGTTGTGGTTGTGTCTTTTTACCAGTCAAACTTACTCTAGCACGACGATCAGAAGTATCTTGAATAACCTCTTCCACCATCGAATTCCATTGTCCGCAATTAGGACAGCGGCCGAGATATTTTGGAGACACATACCCACAGCTTTGACATTCAAATTGAACTTTTGCTTTTTTTGCCATGTAGAATCTCCTTATCTGTTGTTTATTTTAACATTTATTAAATGGTTTGAATAACGTTGCCTACTGAAAAAATGGGCTTTATTTTTGTCCAGACGAACCAAAACCGCCCGTTCTTTCTGCCTCGACTTGGTCATCATCCGCTAATAAAAACGGCTTAAAAATCCCTTGGCCAATTCGTTCACCTTTTTCAATGACAACATCTTCATATCCAAAGTTTAAAAATTGGAACATGATATGTCCTTCGTTATTCTCGTTATTATAATAATCACTGTCAATGACTCCGACACCATTCGCTAAAAGTAGGAACCGTTTTAGCGGGTTCGAAGAACGACTCACCAATTCTAAATATTCAGAATCAGGCATATACGCCTTAATTCCTGTTTTAACTAAAATTGGTTTGGGATTTTCTCCAGCTTGTTGTAACTTCCAAAGACTTGGTACAACGACCGTTTCGGCTGCTTGAAAATCATACCCCGCGGCACCTTTTGTTGCTCGTTGTGGGACACTCAAGCCCTCTTCTTGATACTTAGAAATAATCTCAAAACCACGTTGTTTCATATTCATTCTCCCCTACTGTCTAAACTACTCCTATTTTACCATAATCTCTGATACTCTGGTTGTTTTTAGTAAGTTTCTCATTTCTAAAAGCCCAGTTAATCTAGACTACGCAAAAAAGAGGAGAATTTTTGTTTATTTTCCTTCTTTTAGTCTATCATCTTCTCTTAAAATAAACAGACCAAATCCCAAAAAGTCCCAAGATTCCCTCAAAAAGTTCACACTTTCATTAAACTTTCTTTACTATTCATTATTTAGCACTTTCTAGTAGCCGCTGATTTTGTTATAATGAGTGTCAAATTTTACTGTAAAAAGAAACGAGGCACTTATGAGAAACAAACTCCAACAGGCCAAACGAATTGTGATCAAAGTCGGAACCAGTTCTCTGATTTATCCCAATGGCAATATTAACTTAAAAGCAATTGATCAATTAGCCTTTACTTTGAGTGATTTAAGCAACCAAGGCAAAGAAATTATTTTAGTTTCTTCTGGCGCAATTGGTGTCGGACTGAATAAATTAAATCTATCTGTACGCCCAACGACAATTCCCGAACAACAGGCAGTCGCTGCAGTCGGCCAAGCAGAATTAATGAACATTTATAATCAGCGGTTTTCAACCTATAGCCAACAAATGGCACAAGTTTTATTAACTCGTGATGTTATTGAATATCCTGAAAGTCGCAATAATGTTACCAATACTTTTGAACAACTGTTAAAAATGAATATTATTCCTATCGTCAATGAAAATGATACTGTCGCAATTGAAGAATTGGATCACTTAACCAAGTTCGGGGATAACGATCAATTGTCAGCCATTGTCTGCCAAATTGTTCAAGCTGACTTGTTAGTTATGTTATCAGATATTGATGGTTTCTTTTCAGATAACCCTACTGTCAACAAAGAAGCCACGTTATTTTCTGAAATCAATGAAATTAATGAAGACTTGTTCCAATTAGCCGGTGGTAAGGGAAGCCGCTTTGGCACTGGTGGGATGTCTAGTAAATTAAAAGCTGCTGAACGTGTGTTAGCTAATCAACAGGCGATGATTTTAGCAAACGGAAAGCAGCCAAAAATCATTTTTGAAATTTTAGAAGGAAAAGATATCGGTACGTTATTTATTAAAGGAGGGCATGAAAGTGACTGATTTAAAGCAACTAGGGCAACAAGCTAAAGAAGCCTCTTATACGCTAGGCTTGATGGATACTCGTCAAAAAAATACTTTGTTAAACAAAATGGCCGCAGCCATTGAAGCCAATGCACCCCGCATTTTACAAGCAAATGCATTAGATTTAGAGCAAGCCGCTACCCACGGAATTTCTGAAACAATGCAAGACCGCTTACGTTTAACAGAAGAACGGATCACAGCGATGGCTGAGGGCATACGCCAAGTCGCTACTTTACCCGATCCAATTGGGGAAGTAGATAAAATGTGGCGCAATGAAGCGGGACTGTTAATTGGGCAACAACGCGTGCCTTTAGGTGTTATTGGAATCATTTATGAATCGCGGCCAAACGTGACAACAGATGCCGCTAGCCTTTGTTTCAAATCGGGAAATGCTGTTATTCTTCGAGGCGGAAAAGAAGCGTTTCACTCCAATCAGATATTGGTGACAATTTTACAAGAAGCGCTAATACAAGAAGCCGTTTCTCCCCATCTCATTCAATTTGTTGATGATACTTCTAGAGAAACAGCCCAACAACTTATGCGCTTAAATGACTACTTGGATGTCCTCATTCCGCGTGGCGGCGCCAACTTAATCAAAACTGTTTTGACAACAGCCACTGTTCCTGTTATTGAAACGGGCACGGGCAATTGTCATATTTACGTGGACAAAGACGCCCAGTTAACAATGGCAACTGAAATTATTGTCAATGCTAAATGTCAACGTCCTTCTGTCTGTAACGCCGCCGAAACGTTATTAATTCATCAAGAGGTGGCTGAAGCCTTTTTACCAACAATTGAAAAAGCCTTGAAGGAGTTTCACGTGGAACTTCGGGCAGATGAACGTGCGTTAGCAATTTTTGAAGAAGCCATTCCAGCGACTGAACAAGATTGGGAAACGGAATTTCTCGACTTTATCTTAGCAGTGAAAGTCGTTGATTCTTTGGACGAAGCCATCCAGCATATTAATCACTACAATACAAAACATTCTGAAAGTATTATTAGTGATAATTACTTTGCCACACAACAATTTTTACAACAAGTGGATGCAGCCGCTGTTTATGCGAATGCTTCAACTCGTTTCACGGACGGTTTTGAATTTGGATTTGGCGCCGAAATCGGCATTAGTACGCAAAAATTACATGCCCGTGGACCTATGGGCTTAGCAGAGCTTACTTCGACAAAATATGTTATTTATGGAAATGGGCAAGCACGTTCTTAGAAAGAAAAACCCTTGATTTAAAGATCAAGGGTTTTTCTTTCTCTTCTCCAATGTGCATTTTTACACATGAGATTGTTCACAGTTCCACAATCTATTCTTGATATTTTTTTTGAATCCTCATTATACTTTCTACATATGCTTGTTTCACTTGGACTGGCTCTAAAATTGTCACTTCTTCACCAAAGCCCATAAAATAGTTGGCTAAAAATTGTGTTTCTGTTGGATGAATCTGTCCAACTAAAAAACACTGCGTGGGCGTTTCTTCCAACTGAATATTGTCAAAGCGATGTTTATAAAAAAATTCTTTGCCTTTTTCTGTAATGATTGCTTTAAATGGAATCGTACGTGCTGTCGTTTGTTGATGGCGATACGATTCTTTCAATTCTTCAGTCGTAAAATCCAGTGTTTGGTTTAATTGCTGAATAGCCTCCATAAAATCACAGCGGTAAGTACGCCAAGCCTTTTTAGTCACATCATAGCCTGAACAATACCAATACCCTTCTAAAATAGTTAACCGGGTTGGTAAGATTTTTTTCGTTGTTGCTTCATATCTGGTATAGTTAAACTGAATTACTTGTTGCGCCAAAATACAATGAAACAGCTGCTCTAAATTGCCTGGTGCTTCTACTTGTTCAATTCCTTCGTAGTAGACGACCTTACTCATTTGACTGATTTTAAATTGGGTTGGTTCATCTAAAGAATGCAATAATTTTTGCTTAATTTGCTGATAGGAATGACCAAACGGTGACTCTGCGACTAATTTCAGTAATTGTAACGAAAAAAAGATTGCTAACACTTCATTTTCGTTAAAATAAATCGGCGGCAACAACGGTTTGTTTAAAACTCGATAGCCACCATAACGACCATTCTCCACATATAGCGGCACGCCTAAATTTTCCAAAGCTTCAATATCCCGCAAAGCTGTGCTTTTAGAAATCCCAAAAGTTTTCATTAACTGATTTAAATTAAACTGAGGATGGGTTCTCAAGAAAAAAAGTTCCTGATTTAAACGTTCTGATTTTTTCATTTTTCCCTCCATCGGTGTCACTTTTTGACACCTTTTATTGTTATGCTTATCTTATCAATCTTAGGAGGTTCAAACAATGAAAAACACACAATTTGCCCTTTTTATGGTCTTAAACGGACGAGCAACGGAAGCCTTGACGTTTTACCAAGAAGCCTTTGCTGGTGATATTCTTTTTAAAATTACTAATCAAGAATTTAAAGAGCGTTTAAATCCTTCTTTGACCATTCCCGCTGGCGAAGAACACTGGCTTTCTCACTCGATTTTACAAATGGACACTTTTCAATTACAACTAGCTGATAATCCTTTGTTTGCAGGAATGAATACCACGCCCACAGAACAATTGACCCTCAGCTTAACCGTCGACAGCCGTCACTCTGCCAAAACAATTTTTGAAAAACTCACGTGCCATCCCGAATCCTGTATTATCCAAGAACCAATTGAAAATGAATTTGCAACATTTTATGCGATTGTGAAAGATCCTTTTGGTTTAGTCACTCAAATTACTCAAGAAAAACAAGCAGATCCTACCAAGAAAGGAAGTTAGCCGAAGAATGCGAACCTATGAATCAAAAGAAGCCTTGATTGAGGCCATTCAAATAGCTTCACAAAAATATTTAGCTGAATTTGCAGAAATTCCTGAAACACTTAAAGATCACCGAATTGAAACAGTAGCTAAAACACCTTCAGAGAACTTAGCCTATCAATTAGGCTGGCTCAACTTGCTGCTTTCTTGGGAAGAACAAGAACAACGTGGCCTGACCGTTCAAACGCCAGCTGAAGGTTATAAATGGAATCAACTGGGTGCTCTCTATCAATCATTTTATCAAACCTATGGACAAATGAGTTTAGAAAGTCAGCTGATTGCGTTGCAAGACACCTTAGAAAAATTACTTCATTGGATTGACTCGCTTTCCGAAGACGAATTATTTTTACCTCAACAACGGGCTTGGGCGACTACCAAAGCACAATGGCCTCTTTGGAAATGGATTCACATTAATAGCGTTGCCCCTTTTACTAGTTTCCGAACGCAAATTCGCAAATGGAAAAAAGCGTGTCTTTAAAAAGTTATCCACATTTTTTCAAAAAAAGCTTGACAAGCATTTTTAAATTCTCCACAGAAAACTTTGTGGATGAAATTTCTTATTTTTTCCAAAAAACTTTTCCACAATGCTTATTTGTTCGACATTAAATCTTTGTAAATTCTAGAAAAAAGAAGATGAAAACGTTGTTTTAATAACGTTTTCATCTTCTTTCAACTTTAGGGATTCCTTTATTTTTAGCAAGCAGGCCTTCTGAACTTGCGTCTATTTTTTTTAGCAACTCGAAAACTTATCCTTGTGGATAAACCGAGATAAAAAGCTTTTTTGTGGTTTTCAACAGAGTTATGCACAAAGTTATCCACAGGGCGTTTTCAGCAATTTTTCGGAGAATATTCGTTGTTTAATCTGGTGATTTAGCATTTGAATGTCAATCCTTTACTCCTAATTCTTCTTCACTCCACCCTTAGGATCCTAATAAAATTTTAAAGTTTTTCTTCTATTGGTACATCAAATAAAGAGTATGATAAACTATAGGTACTTTCGAAAAATCAGGTGAGGTTATTTATGAAAAATAAAAGTAGGCAGTTTTTAAAAAACAACTGGCCTTATATGTTAGCCAGTTTCTTCATTCCATTTTTAATTATGGCAATTATCTATTTGAGTATTGGGATTTATCCAGGAAGTAGTCGCAGTGTTTTAGCCAGCGATGCCTTTTCTCAATTTTCAAATTTTCACGCAAGCTTTAACAATGTTCTTCATGGAAAACAAAGTCTTTTCTATACGTGGAATGCTTCTTTGGGACTAAACTACTTGTCCTTAATATCCTATTATCTTGGTGGCTTATTTACGCCGCTCGTCTTTTTCTTTAACAATCAAAACATGCCTGATGCGCTCTATTTCCTAACGTTGTTGAAAATTGGGAGTGCTGGCTTGAGTTTTTGGTTCTTGGCAAAACAAACCTTTAAGATTCCTAAATGGTCCCATGTGACTTTAAGTGTGTCTTATGCGCTAATGTCCTTCATTGTGGCCCATTCAGAATTAATTATGTGGCTGGATGCCTTTATTTATCTGCCACTCGTAATTTTAGGAATTCATCGTTTAATGGACCAACGAAAACCGACATTATTGTTTGTCAGTTATTTCTTGCTTTTCATTACAAATTATTATTTTGGCTTTATGATTGGGTTGTTTTCCTTCCTGTACTATTTTGCACGAACGTTTACAGACTGGCAACGATATAAATCTCGAATCGTTGCGTATTTTACTACTTCTCTTTTAGCTGGTGGAGCATCCATGATTATGGTCTTACCTGCTGTCTTAGATTTACGAACCAATGGTGAAACTCTTTCTGAAATTACAACCTTTAAAACAGAAGCGACTGCCTTTTTAGATATTATTATGAAAAATATGATTGGCGTTTACGATACAACCAAATATGGGTCCATTCCTTTTATTTACATTGGGTTGTTGCCTTTGATTTTTTGTCTCTTCTATTTCGTTACGAAAGAAATTCCATTGAAAAACAAACTACTTTTTGGCAGTTTGTTTGTCCTATTGATTGCTAGCTTTTACATCACGCCCTTAAATTTATTCTGGCACGGTATGCATGCGCCGAACATGTTTCTTTTCCGCTATAGTTTCCTCTTTTCATTCCTAGTTATTTTGCTTGCTGGTTATGGTTGGGAAAAATTTGAAAAGGATGATCTCGGCGTCTTAAGCGGCTTGATTTTGATTCTTTTAGCAATTTTTGCTCTTGCAATGGGCACAAAAGGTGCTACTAGTTATACGTATGTGACTTTAACCTCTTTCGTATTAACGGCAACTTTTTTACTATTATACTTTTTCGGGATTGCTTTTTATCAATTGAAAAAAGCGCCTATGCAATACTTAGTGATTTTGTTGTTGCTGCTCGTTTCTGGTGAAGCAATCATTAATACACGAGCGATGGTCACTGGTATTTTAGATGATTGGAACTACGCATCACGCAGCTTGTATTCTGAGCCTTATCCTGACTTAAAAAATCTAGTCGATCAAACAAAAAAAGAAAATGATACCTTTTACCGCTTGGAAAATTTAAATGGTGTTTCGGCCAATGACGGCATTAACTATGGCTACAGTGGCATTAGCATGTTTTCTTCCGTGCGGAACCGACATTCTTCAACATACCTAAACGCCTTAGGTTTCCGCTCGCGAGGCACGAATTTAAATATTCGTTACCAAAATAATACCTTGTTAATGGATGCTTTGATGGGCATTAAATACAATATTGCTGAAAACAATCCAATGAAATTCGGCTTTGAGCGACAAGCAGCTGCTGGTAAATATCAGCTTTATCGTAACGAAAATGCTTTGCCGTTAGGATTTTTAGCAGACAAAGAGATTTACAATGTTCGGCAACCTCTCAATGATAATTTAGGTAGTCAAACAAATTTACTAAATGCTTTAGCCAATACCAATGAACGGTATTTTACCTTTTATCAACCAACGATGACGCTTCAAAATAACGTGACAATTACGCAAAATACAGCTGGCGTAACTTTTACGGAGAAACAACATAACGTAGCCAAAGAGATTTCTTATACAGTCAATGTGCCCGCCAATACGCAAGCTTATTTGAGTTTATTCCCAACGGATTTTGCTCAATTGGAAAGTTCCACTGCGACGGTCACCGTGAACGGCTCAAGTCAGCAATCACAAATTGGCATTACTGGCCAATATTATAATTTAGGCTACTATCCAAAAGATACAACTGTTAACTTCAAAGTAAGTTTTTATGGAACCAAAGCAGTAAGTTTTGTTCAGCCGCAAGTAGTTGGCTTAAATACCAATGCATTTGAAAAAGCCATTTCCGCCGTGCAAGAAAAAGGCGTTGATTTAACCACTGGCAAACGCTCTGCTTCAGGTACCTTTACCGCCGACAAAGATCAAGTACTCGTCACTACAATTCCTTATGACAAAGGTTGGCGTGTCAAAATTGATGGCAAAAAAGTTACCCCAAAAGCATTTAAAGATGCCTTTCTAAGCGTTCCTGTCAGCGCTGGAACCCATACTATTCAGTTCTCTTATTTACCAGAAGGATTGATTCCTGGCATCGTGTTATTCGTTCTATGTACTGGTGGTTTCGTTGCCTACGTAACCTTGATTCCAGCTAGACGAAACCGTAAAAAAGAAGACAAATAAAAAATCTTTCACAAAAAACTAAGGGTTATTATTAAAATGACTCTTTATCAATAAGGTCTGATGAGTTGTGAAAAACAAAATCTGAGACAGAATGGGATTCATTCTGTCTCAGATTTTTTTGTTATAAATGATTTAGTCAGTTAAAATAGATATTCGTTTATTCTATGAAATATCTATGCTTTTTCAACTTTTTAATTTCAAATTGCTAATTTTATCCAACAAGACAAACATTAATTTGATTTTTTTATGTAATTCCTATGATTTCCATTTAAACTACTAATGACACTATATTAAATAAAAGCAACCATAATTTACCAAAAAACAACAATTTAGTTGCTTTTACATCTTTGGTATTACTGTAAAATAGCAATAAAAAGATTATCACTTCAATAGAAGAAGTACTAATTGATAACGGTAATCTATCAATTGTTACTATTTCAGATATAAAAAGAACAAGAAGATTAACTACGCTTACTGACAATAGCAGACTTATAAATATATCTTGATTATAATTTTTTTTAAACCCAAAAATAAGTAAAACAATTTTCAAAATTATGAACGTAACAAAAAAGATACACAAATTAGCGATTATAACAATAACTATCATAAAAAAATTAAATTCTCCGTTTGAAATATTTAATAGTTTTGACGACTCTTCAATCATTTTTAATAGCTTATTATCTTTTTCTGTAAGAGTAAAAAATAAAAAAATATTTGAAACAAGGTACGGTATAAAAAATGCAAGTATCGACCAGTTCCACTTCTTCGTTTTCAATTGGCTCACCTACCTCATCTAAGTTTATAGCAAAATAGTTATATTCTGATTCGTTATGTAAAACTAAAATAATTAAATGCACCTACTGCTTCCAATCGCATTCCTAGTGAGGCATTTTCTACCAAAATGGCTAATTATTTATCCTCATTGTAAAACATCTTGATTAATTCTAATTTTGATTTAGTTCACCCTAGTCCATGAATTTGAATAAAACAGCTCGACATTTTTACATTACAGGCCATTATGATAGTGTTCTAAACAATATTCAATTACATACTTAGCCAAATTATTCACTTGAATACTTAACTTCTGGTCTTATAAAATTATGTTCTTTCTGTTTATCGGCCTTACTAATCTCAAAATTTTACGTTAAATATCGACATAACGAGATTCCATATTAAAAGATAAACAACCGCCACTCTAATTAAATTCTAATAAGACGCAAACTTAATGTCAACCATTCTTTAATAAAAAAATATATTCTTTGATTAATAATTTGTGATAAATAAAAAAGTTAGACCAAAGTCTAACTTTTTTATTTATATTAGAGTTAAATTTCAGTCATTGCTTCTTCCACAAGCGAAACACTTTGATGTCTTCCTTTCGTAATCAACAAGGAAAGTTGCACAAAAGCAAAGAGTACACTGGTCCGCTTAGGATAAGCAAAATAACGTGGTTGCCAACTAGTGACATATTGTTCTTTGCGCTTGCGTGTATCTTGAAACGCATAAATTTGATAACTATACTTGTAAAAAATATTAACAAAGCGTTCTTTTAAGAAAGAGTACTTGCTCTCCCCTACGTTAGCCAACGGCGCCATCCCAATATCAATTAATTGATAGCCCTGCTGTTGATAGGTTTCAATAAAATGAGTGAACAAATATTCTCTAGTAAAAGCAGGTGCGTCTGAACGAATACGTAACAAATCATACGAAATACTTTTGCCTTTTTCCATTTCTTTTCCAGTAATGAAACCGATGACCGTTTGTTTCTGTCTCACCAAGCCCACGCTACTGCATTTCAAGTACTCAGGATCCAACCGTCCACCAATAAAGTAGCGCTCTTTTTGATTCCGTGACCAGTCCGCAGAAACTCGTTCTAACTCTTGATATAAGGCATCACTAATCGTTTCGGGATAAAATTCAAACTGAAAATCCGCTGCTTCTGCTGCTATTTTTTCAGTCACTGTTTCCGTCCAGGCTGTTTGATTCACTGTTGACGGCTCATCAAATTGAATCAAGCCTTCTTCCCCAACTTTCATAAATTCAAAGCCGCAATCGTGAAGATTCATAACATATTCTTCCGAAATACGATAAAAAACTAATTGATAGCCTAACAAATCAGCTTGATCCATAAACGCCAGTGTCGCCGCTGTCCATTTCTCTCGTTGCCCAATTGGATCCGCCAAGACAAAGCATTTATTAAACTTCATTTGAAACCCAAAAAGTACTTGATCTTCACCTTCTTCTTGGTAATAAAAATGACCATAATCCTTTAAATACAAAAATTGACTGCCTTCGTTGCCACCAAATTTTTCCAAAAAGCGTGTCAACCGCGCTTCCTCAAATCCCTCACCTAAAGTAACAGTTGTTTCGGCTAAATATTGATACAAAAAGAATAAACCAATCAAGGAAATACTTAATCCAATCAATCCGTTAAACCAAACATCATCTGACGGAAACAACAAAAAGTGATTGATAACTTGATTGCCACCAGCTGGTCGTGCGGCGTAATAGCCAGCAACCGCATAACCGATAAACAAGCAGCCAAACAAAATACTATCTACCGTTAAAGCGCCCCATGAATAAACAAACTTTTCACGATAAAATTCTTTACGAGCCAAAATAACCGCCAATAAAATAACAGCATAAACAGCAATCAACTGCCACGAAGTCGTTCGTGCCACCGTATTTACAATACAAAATCCTAGTAAAATAATTGTAGGCCAATAAGCTTTTTTCACTTTCATAGAAATGCCTCGAGCTAAACCTAATAACAAGAATCCTACAAATAAATTCAATGTTTGATCTAAAAAATTAAAAGAAAAGGGAAGTAACACTTGGAATAAACGACTGACATTCGACAAATTCGTCACAGTCGATAATAGAACCATCATAATTCCTGCAAAATATAACGCCGCCACCAAAATAAAATGCGCCACTTTTTGTGAAAATAACCGAGGTAAATTATCAAAAAATTGATTAACTTTCATGCCTGCTTGTTGCAAGAACAAAATAACTCCTGTCATAAAAGGCGTCACATAATAAAACAAACGATAATACAACAACCAGACGACCGCTTGTGATCGATCAATCCCTAATTGTGACAAGCCCAAAATCATTAAGACATCAAACGTTCCCATACCACCAGGAACCATGGTTAACATCCCGATTAACGTAGCGATAACAAACATTGGGTAAACAGAAACCATCGAAACTGGCACCTGCATCAAGCGACCTATCATCAAGAAAGCAAACATCCCACCTAGCCATTGACCTAATGAAGCGCCGAATAATAGGAGCACTGCTTTTGGAAAAAATGTTTTAAACAATGTTCGCCGTTTTAAATACGTGAAAAACCAGAGCGCTGGCGCAATCAGGCTGCCCAATAATAACCAAACCCAATATTCACGAAAAACATTTTGGGTTCGAATAAAAAATAAATCAACAAACGCCACAAAAGATAAAATAGATAACCCTGAAATCAAGAACAGAGCAACTTTTGAGACCGTTGCTACAACCTTGCCCCGCGGTACATCTTTTCCGTAAAAATTAATCCGTAGCGTTGCACCAACCACGCCGCCAAAACCCGCTAAGTTATTAATGGTATTGGTGACCCAAGCCGAAGTTAACCAATCCATTCGTTTCATTGGTGGCTTACCTTCTTTTTCCAATAACTTAACGACTACATAGTCATAAAGGAGCATTGGAATAACCCCTAATAGTCCTGCCAAGACCATACCAATTAAACGCCCCGTACTTTGTTGTTCCATCGTGGAAAAAATATCCGCCCAGGTCATGCCTTGAGCGATATGTGTCACTTGGTTAGCCACGAAAACTAATACAGAACCAAGAAAAATTAGTTTCAATAATAAACTGTGTTCTTTCAACCACTGCGTTAGTTGGCTAATATTTTTTTTCATCTTATAGCCTCTTTCATATCTCTTTTCTATTCATTTAACTTTCGTTTTATCGATTTTCTTCCATGGTAGCCTATTTGCTGAAAATTTTCCAGCACGGCTAGACATTTTGGCTGAATCGTATTGTTTTAACATTAAAAAGAAGCGAACAACAGTTATTACAGAACAACTGTTGTTCGCTTCTTTTTAATCAGTGACTGCAGCGACTAAATCTGGATGAATGTAAGGTGCGTTAACTTTTAACATCTCATCCAACATCGGTTTAGCAATGTCAAAATCTCCTACTAATGGATGAGCTACCATTGCCTCTAATGCTTTATCATAATTTCCTTCTACAGCTGCTTGGACCACTAAGCTCTCATAGTTTTTTACAGCAGAAACTAAGCCATATACACCTTCAGGTATGTTATTTTGAACAAGTGGGGTGATCCCATTCTTATTTAAAATACAAGGTGTTTCCACAGAGGTATCATAAGGTAAAAATTCAATTGCACGTTCATTTTTAACGTTTGCAACAATCCACATATCTTCATCATTGTAGATCGCAGAAAGTGCTTCTAAAGCTAATTCACTATAACCACCACCACCACGATTTTTTAAAATCTCTGGCTTATCATGCTGACTAGGGTTTTTTAATGCCGTATAGATTTCCTTTTCCAAGCCTAAAACTGTCTCACCTCTGGTTAGAGGGGCCTCTTTAAGTTCTGCTAACTTTTGGCGGCGATGGAAGTAATATTGACAGTATAGACTAGGTAGAGCATTCAATTTTTTGATTAATTCTGGGGCCACGGTTTCATGAATATCTGCTACTTTATCAAATTCCTCTTTTGTAATTTTACGACCATCTACGCGAATATTATAAGCAAAATTCATATGGTTTAACCCGACAAAATCATACGTTACTTCTTTATAATTTGCATCAAGTGCCCACCCGACCCAAGTTCTTGGACGCATACCACCTGCACATAAAGCGATAAATTTTGTTTTGGTATAATTACGGACTGCTTCTGCTAAAATACCTGTAGGATTAGCATAGTTAATTAGCCATGCTTCTGGATTATGTTTTTCAACAGCTTTCGCAATTTCTACTATAGCTGGAATTGTACGCAACGCCTTCATATAGCCCCCTGGCCCTGTAGTTTCTTGACCAATCACATCGTATTTCAGAGGAATCTTTTCATCGTGAATCCTTGCTTGATTCCCACCTACTCGAATTTGCGTTAAAATAAAATCTTGACCTTTAACGGCTTCTTCTAAGTTTTCTGTTTTACGAATAGCAAACGATAATTGATGAAATTTTTTATAACGATTTAAAAAATTATACATAATTTCTAAACGATCCGGATTAATATCCATCAAGGTTAATTCTGTTACAGGTAATTTCTCTTTACTTTGCGCTAATCCTTCAATTATTTCTGGTGTATATACACTTCCTGCACCAATAATAGCAATTTTTAATGACATATCTTTTCCCACTCCTAATCTTTTGTACCCACAAAAGCAAAAAATGCTTCATGAACTTTTTTGTCTGGATTAAATCCTGTTTGTAATGCCCACTCATTTGCCAATACTTGAAAAATCAAAGTATACAGTAACTCCACACCGGGAGTTTCGCAAGAAAGGTCTACAGTTATCTCTCCTGCCTTTTCTGTTATCAGTAAAGTATTTTTTGTAAAACTTTGGGTATATAGATTTACTCTTTCCGTTAACTCTGTCGTTGGCCCGCCACTTAAAAAGATATGGTAAGAGCCCTCTTTGATTAATCGATGCGGTCCATGTGTAAACTCCCCAATTTCATAGGCCATGACTGGGATTCTCAATGTTTCCAACACCTTTAAAGCACCTTCTTCTATCACCCCTAAAAGGGCATCATCTGCTGTAATTGTCAAATAAGGTGCATTTGCCCAATGGGGATTTTCTTTTAGCCATTGAAGAGTTATTTCCTTCATTTTAGGCATTTTTTGAATACATTCTTTAAAACTTACAAAGATTTCCTCAGATATGCGGTCTTCCTGATCTTTGTTAAATGCTAAAGCTAATTGAACTAATCGAATAAACGTAGCCGTAAAACCAACTGTTTTCGGTCCAATTTGCTCTTCTGCACAACATAAGTCTATAAAATAATCTGCATACTGTCGCTTTTCTTCATCCCTTGTTGCACTGAGAAAGATTGTTGTGTTTTTGTTCTCACTTGCTAAATGAAGACACTCAAGTGTTGCCAAGCTATTGCCTGTTTGAGAAATAGCTACTAGATAATGCGGATCTAACAAAGCTCCTTGCTTTTTATATTGTTGAACATTGAAAAAAAGCAATGATTGTTGACTGAACGTTTCAAAATAACGTTGTGCCATTTTGGCAGCATTCAACGAACTTCCTGATCCAACAAAAATAATTTGTTTGGGACTTTCTTCTTCAAACGGCATTGTGATGGTATTTTGAAGAAGCGTTGGCAATAGTTGCCACTGAGAATTAATAAACTGATTCATTTGATTCACGGACAGTTTCTCCTTCCAAATTCTCTTCATTTTCTGCTGTTTCTTGTATGGTGATATCTAACCGCTGTTTCTCTAGCATTTTGAAAAATGGGTAATAAATTGCCCCGCTTACTAACAAAGCAAATACACCATACACTGCTGCACGCCAATCTCCACCCGAAGTTAAATATTGCATAAGAATTGGTGGTGTAGTCCATGGAACAGCGACAACTGGCCGTCCAATCACATCAAAATACATTAACAGATATGCAATTAAAGCAAGCAATGTATTACAAAGTGTGTAAGGAATCATCAAGACAGGATTTAATACCATTGGTACGCCAAAAACAATTGGTTCATTGATTTCAAAAATACTTGCTGGCAGAGAAAGCTTTCCCAAAGTACGCAATCCTTGATCCTTTGAAAAAATCATAAAAATAACTAGCATAAGCGTTGCGCCACCGCCACCAATAAAAATAAAGTTAACAAAACCCGCAGCGGTAATATACGGTAATGGCTCACCAGCAGCTAAGGCATCCGTATTTGCACCTAACATAGTTAAAAAAATTGGATCTGCAACAGATAACACAGCCCCTCCATGAATCCCTACACACCATAGTAGCGACCGTAAAAGCATAAAAACAAGAATTCCGGGAAGAGTGCTTAAACCTTGAACTAGAGGGCTAAAGAGCATATTCAAACTTGCGTTGATATCAAAGCCTAACAGCACACGAATAACCCAAAATACTGTTAATGAAATTAGTAACGGAATTAAAATGTTAAAAGATTTAGCTATTGCTGGAGGTACACTACTCGGCATTTTAATAGCTAACTGTTTGTTCATACAAAATCGATAAATTTCAACAACTACAAACGAAATAATAATTGCTGAAAAAACACCTAAAGTACCAAAATTTCCAGTGTTAATGCTATATGACCCATCTTCTCCCATGGAAGATTGTACTAATAAATAACAAACTAACGACATTAAAACATTCCGAATAGTATCAATTTTGTAAAACTGAGATAAACTATAACTAATCCCAACTACTGCTATTAAACCAATAATCCCAAAAGTTACAGAAGTTGGCACCATTAATACATTCTTGTAAGGTTCAATAAAATTCTGATAACTTGTCAGCGGAAACTGGGCTAAAATCATAAAAATTGAACCAATAATAGTAAAAGGAACAGTTAAAATCATGCCGTTTTTAACAGCTATCATATAACGATTCTCTCCAACTTTCATGAGTGGTGGTGATATTTTTTCATTTACAAATTGAACGATTTTTTCCATTTTGTACCTCCCTTATTCCTTCTTTCAAACAAAACGCCAACCAACTATTTTCCTTATCCATTTGACACAAATCTTCTAAAAATTTCGTAAAAATCAATTTCTTCTATTTTTCCAGCAACAATAATAACTACTTTTCGCACCTGATTATTTTGATTGTTCTCACACCAATTGATTAATGCAGACCAGCTGAATTCTCGTATTTGTGACTGTAATTGTCTTGGATCTATCATAAATAAAATCGCACATTCCATTTTTCGCCATATAAGAGGTTGATGCTGGTCTCTGTTAAAAGCATCTTCAATGGTAGCAAAGTCAGTAACTTCTTCTTCAATCAGTCGTTCTGTGATTTTCTCAACGACCTTTGCCTTACTTAATTTATTGGACATAGAAATTGTTTCAAAAATAGATGGTATACTACAACCTCGTTCTACTTTAAATCGTTTATATAAAGCGGTTTCATTTTTAACAATTGCTAAATGGCTTTTATTGAATACATCAAACTTTATATTATCGTCTGCTAATTTTTTTAATTGCTTATTTTTTGAAAAAATAAACTGCCAATCTGCTATACTCACTTCCTCATTTAAAAATACCTGAACATCTGACAAATTTCGTTGTAGTTCTCTTTTGATAAACTGGCGATATTCCGAACTTCCATTACTAGCTAGACGAGCAGTTAACTGAGGCTTATACCTTTGTGGTGTATTTAAAATAGTAACTAGCAGAAAACATAGCTCATCATCACTTACATAACCGACTCTTTTTTCAATTGCTAAAAAGCAAAACCGCAAAGCAATAAATTCTTTACCAAAATTCAGTTGTAAATCATTCAATAACGGATGAAAAACACTCATTCTATAGTGGTTTCGTTGTTTAATTTGTCCAATGTTATCTGCAATTTTATCGATTAAATTTGAAGTATCCATTCTAACCTGTTGTAAATCTTGATAACTAGTCAGCACTTGCTTGGCAATTTCATGTAACGGCGATGATTTTTGTGGTTTTCTATATTCACACGCAGCTAGATATTCGCCAATTCGATTTGGATTATATTGATTAGAAAAAGTAAATCCTAATGTCTGTTCTAGATACAATTGAAAGTCTGTCGCCGGATCAGAACCATCTTTTGATTGTTTTTCATTCATCTGTTTACCAAATAATAAAATGTCTACCATTAATTGGATGACTAAAGTTTGTATAAAATCCTCATTAAAAGAATAGGAATATTTTATCGATATTAAACGAATTCCTGATAATATAACATTCTTAAACTCACTCACTAAAATTTTTTGGCAATAAAATTGATTTTTCGACAGATAGGCACGGTTTTCAAAAATAAATGCCGTACCAACTAAGTGCACCGAATCAATAATTGCTGATTTTATATCTTTTCGATGTCCCAATAATTCAGTCCCTTGATGACTCCTTACAATTTTCAAATTATAGACAGCCAGTTCCTTCTCAACAATTTTTAAATCAGCTAATACTGAACTTTTTGTTAGGAAAAACACTTGGCTTAATTGATTAATTGAAACTTTTTTTCGATAATAAAATAACAACATTAACTTCAAAACTTCACGACGTACGACAATGGATGTATGAATATTTTCTGATATTTCTCTAAATGACTGTTTTTCTGAAATTAATTTAATACCAACCCCATACTTTTTAGACAGCCGAAGGTGATTCTGCTGAAAAGTCGGTTCTAATTTATTCAATAAATTACGAACCGTTCGAACTGATAGGCCTAAGTGACTAGCTAGTGCATCAAATGTTTGAAACTCCTCTTCCTTCAACAATTGTTCTAATAGTCTTTGTTCATTAAATGTTAACATTTGTCATTCCTCCACAAGTTAGCGCTTACTTGTATTTTTACTATAGCGAATAAACGTTGTTTTCGATATACCAAAATCTTTCCTTACTTTCGGCAAAAAAGCAACCACAAAAAAAACAATGGTTCCCTAAGTGACTATACCTTAATGGAACCATTGTTTTATTCTTTTTACGCCACTACTTCTGCGATAATCTCAATCTCCACCAACACATCCATCGGTAATTTAGAGATTTCAATCGTTGTGCGTGCAGGATATTCCGCACTAAAATACTCAGCATAGACTTCATTGAATGCCGTGAAATCCGCCATATTTTGTAAATAGCATGTCGTTTTGACTACATGAGCAAAATCACTACCAGCTTCTGTTAAAATCCCTTGAATATTTTTCAGTACTTGATTGGTTTGTTCTTTAATCGTTGTCCCAACCACCTTGCCTGTTTCAGGATCCAGTGGAATCTGACCAGAAGTAATCAATAAACCATTCACAATTTTTGCTTGTGAATATGGCCCAATTGCTTGTGGTGCTTGCTTTGTTTTAATTGTTTTCATTTCTTTTCCCCCAGTAAATGACAAGTTGTTACTTTTTGTTATTTTATTTGTTTCTATTTTTCCATTGTACTGCAACCATTTTCGGAATGCTATCTTTTCTCAATTATTCCCAAGCGCTGATGCTGTGCCATCCTTTTGTAAAACAGCTTCAAAACCTTGACGCATCCTTTCAAGTCCTTCGTGTAGTTTTGCTTGCGAACAGCCAATATTTAACCGTAAAAATCGTTGCCCATTACCACCATATATCGAGCCGTCCATAATAGCGACTTTCCCCACAGAAACTAAAGCCTCTTGTAAGCGGGCCACATCTGGAACTGCCGCTGATACATCCAACCACATTAAGTAAGTTGCCTCCAGCTCCGTCACTTTAATTTTTGGCAAATATGTCTGTAAAAAATCTTTCACGTAACGTTGGTTCTCCGCTAAATAATCATTCAACTCGTCAACCCAAGTACCACATTTTTGATAGGCCGTCATGGTTGCTAGCATTCCCAAAATACTTGTTGATGATAGACCATCGGCATTTTTTAATTTGAGCTGAAAAGCGTCACGTAATTCGTTATCTGGAATTAGGGCGTAAGCAAAAATCAGCCCTGGAAAATTAAAGGTTTTCGTGCCACTGGTAATAATGGCAGATTTTTTATAATTAAATTGCGTAATTGGTCGATGAACATGGCCTTTATTAACGATATCCATATGAATTTCATCAGAAAGTAAAAACACATCATACTGTTGGCACAATGAAACCATTCGCTCTAATTCCCATTGCTCCCAAACACGTCCTGTTGGATTATGCGGGGAACATAAAAGCAAACAGCGATTTTCTGGTTGCGCTAGTTTTTTTTCTAAATCAATAAAATCAATGCTGTAGCGCTTCTCTTGATAAAGCAGTTCATTCGCCACTACTTGCCGCTTATTTTCCTGAATGACTTTAAAAAATGCATCATAGGCAGGTGTTTGTAAAATAATGCCCTCCCCTTCGTTAGTCAATAATTGAATCAAAGCAGAAATCCCATAGATAACGGTTGGGGTATACATAATCCAGTGTTCTTCAATCTTCGTCTGGAATCTTGTCTGGTACCACGTTTGAATTGCTTCTTTTAATTGCGGATGGTTCCACCTCGTGTAGCCAAATACTGGATGTTTCAAACGCTCCTGTAATGTTGCCAGAACTGCCTCTGGCACAGCAAAATCCGTATCGGAAATAGTGAAGGGAAGCAAGTCCGCTTCCCCAAATCGGTCTTCTACAAAATCCCACTGTGTACAATACGTTCCTCGTCGATCAATTGCTTTATCAAACGACACACTCTTCACCTTCTGTCTTTTTTCTAACCTAAAATCATCTCTAATTGATTACGGACCGTTGTCACTTTGGTTCCGATAATCACTTGTACATTCTGCGCATCTAAATGTACAACGCCTAAAGCCCCTAATTGCTTTAATTTGTCATCATCTACTTTATTAGCATCTGCTAACACTAAACGTAAACGCGTAATGCAATTATCAATAGCTTGAATATTCTCTTGCCCACCCAAAGCCGCTAAAATCTCAGGCGCATCATAGCCACCCGTTTTCTTATATTGAACTTCTTGATCGGTATATTCAGTCTCATCTAAGACCTTGTCTCGTCCAGGTGTTTTTAAATCAAAGGTTACAATGACTGTTTTAAAGACGAAATAATAAACAACAAACCAGATAGCGCCGACAATGAGAACCCACCACCATTTTGTATAAGTTCCTTGTAACAAGCCAAAAATAACAAAGTCCAGTAGCCCGCCATCAGTGTTCCCAATCACAACACCTAATAAAGCCATTACCATGAAACCTAGACCAGTCATAATGACATGAAACAGCCATAATAATGGACTAATAAATAAGAATAAAAATTCAATTGGTTCTGTAATGCCAGTGATAGCCGTAGCAATTACACCCGAAAGGAGTAAGCCTTTAATCTTATGTCGATTCGCCGGAGCTGCAGTATGATACATCGCAAGTGCCGCCGCTGGTAAGCCAAAAATAAAGGTCGGCATTTTCCCTTGTGACAAGAAAGCTGTTGCGCTTGGTGAAATCGGTAAATTATTTTGCAATTCTGCATAGAAAATATTTAACGCACCAAACACTTCTTTGCCAGCCACCACCGCTGAACCCCCTGCTTCAGTAAAACGAATCATGGAAACCAAAATATGATGCAACCCAAACGGTAACAGTAGACGTTCCCCTGAACCAAACAGAAAAGGCCCAAAAATACCAGAACGTTGGATAAGTTGGCCAATCGCCATAATCATTAGCGCGAAAAGTGGCCAAACTAACGGAATTACTAAGCCCACGAAGGCCATCACTAATGAAGTAATAATTGGTACAAACCGTGCGCCAGAAAAAAAGGCAAAACTATCTGGTAGTTGCACCGTATAAAATCGATTATGCAACTTATAGACAATAAGCCCAGCGATAATTCCACCAAGAACGCCCATTTCAATCGTTTGAATCCCAAAAACCATTCCTTGGCCGGCTTCCCGCAACTGCTCAGGATCCACGAGGCGATTCGTCTGCACTAAATAGAAATTAATCGCTAAATTCATCACCGTATAGCCTACGAAACCTGAAAACGCAGCAATTCCTTTTTCTTTCCGAACTAACCCCAACGGAATGGCCATTGCAAACATGACAGGTAAATAGGCAAACGCAAAACCACCAATTGTCGACATAAATTGGAAAATAATTTTCACTGCGGGCTTTCCTAAAAACGGGACCGTTTCAATCATTGATTCACTGGAAAAAGAACTTCCTAATCCCAACAAAATCCCCATAAAAGCTAATAAAGCCACTGGCAACATAAACGTTTTGCCTAATCCTTGGAAAAACTCCCAGAAAGTCGCTTTCTTTTTCTTTACTGCCATTTCTTAACTCCTCCATTCATTCTTTACAAAACTAAAAATGATTGCGTTTACATTTATTACCCTCATTATAACTAGCCCAAAACAAAGAAAAAAGAGGCTACACTCTTTCTGTATCCCCTTACATCATTTAGTATAGTGTTGCATAAAATTACCGCGGCTGCTTTGCCTCTGCATACATTAATAAAACCGTATCGAACAAACAAATGACAGCAATTCTTGAACTTAAATCTACGCGCTGATGATAACGTGTCGTCCCTTTGGCAAATAACGTCGTCGTCGACAATTTTTCCAAGGTGCTTCCTTTAGTCGAAATCAAACTAATCATCGGCACTTGCTGTTCCTGCGCTACACGTGCATACGCTAAAATCCCCTTAGTTTCTCCTGTATAACTGACAAAAATGGCTAAATCCTGTCCGTCCAGATTCTTAACTGCTGCCGCTTGTTCATCCCAATCAGATCGTGCATAGGCTTTTTTTCCTAAAAATGTTAGCTTTCGTGCAAAATCAGTACAAATAGGAAAACTGCCACCAACACCGAACACTTCAATCGTATTCGCACGCTCAATCATTTTAAGCATTTCCGCGACTTTGGCTTCATCCATTTGTTGAAAACTGTCTTGCACATTGGCGATCAACTGTTGTGTAATGGCTTGAAAACTACGACTATCGCTTTCTGTGCTCTCGCTCTGCACCGATTGGACGATCGCGTATTTTAATTCTTGGAAGCCTCGATAACCTAAGTGTTTTGCTGTTCGAGAAATAGTGGCTGTTGAGACAAACAACGCCTGCGCCACCTCATAAATGGTTTGTGAACTAATTTCCGTCATATGCGTCAAAATATAATCCAGTACTTGATTTTCAATTTTACTTAAATGATTTCGTTTCTTTTCTAACAAAGCGATTAATCCCTCAGTCGACATCCAATCCCTCACTTTAAATCCTTTTTTATAATTATACACCAGAATATTCTGATTATTTCAATAAGAAAGTCCAAAATAACCAACAGCGGCTCCATCATTCGCCAGAGAAAAAAATCAGCCTTCCGATGGAGGTGCTTGTTGCGCTTTCTTGCTATACTCTGTATATAGAAAACAGGAAAAATTTGGAGGTAGTACGTATGAATAATCAACGACCAATGTTTATAAATATTCTTTTAGTGGTCCTTTTATTTTTAGTTGTCGGTTCACTCTTTAGTGCCGTTGTCGGTATCGTGGGAAGCTTATTGTGGCTAGCAGTAAAAATTTTAGTTCCCGTAGCGATTATCGTGTGGCTTGTTCGAACAATTTCGGGAAATAATGGCAACTGCCGCCGTCGTTATTAAAAAAAACAGGTTTTCCTTTTCGGAAAACCTGTTTTTTTTACTTCTTTTATCTAAAAGCATATACAATATTGCTAATACCAAACATCATAAAGTAGAAGCCAACTAAGAAGCTTAGAGTTAATGCTGAAGACAATGGATTAAATAATAACATTACACCTAAGATAATCCCTAAAACGTCAACAATTAATGTGAACCAGAAGTAACCTGTGCTTACTCGTTTAGCAAAATCTAAAGTAAATAAGCCGAAAATTGAGTCGAATAAAAACCAAATTGCAAAAACAAATGGTAACACAGCGACACCAATATTTAAGTTAAACAATAAGTAAACACCAATTAGGATATCAATAATCCCTAAGATGATTGGTGCATAAGCTTTGTAGCCTAGCAATTCTTTCATACGATTACGTACAAAAATTTCGAAAATCCCTTTAATAATAGCAAAAATCGCAAAAACCATCACAATGGCAATTAAATTACCGGCAGGATTTTGGAAAGAAATTAATGCAGTCAGAACAAATAGAATTCCTAATACTAATGAACCCCAGTCCATTCCATGATGTTGTCGTTGTTCCATGACACTCACTCCTCTATAAAATAATTTATTACACTTATTATGTTACTACTATTTTACAAGGTGTCAAATATTTTCATCGTGCTTTCTGAAAACCATTTCAATGATAACTCCATTAAAAACAACGTATCACTTGATTGTCTCTTTTTTGGTGCAAAATTGTGCCTTTTTTGTATAAATAAGTCCCTCGTTTTCCCACAAAAAAACCGCTACTTTTTCATCTAGTTTATAAAAAAGTAACAGTTATAAATTATTTTTTCTTTTTCCCAATCGAGAGGATCCCTCTTTTTATGACATCAAAGAAACTCAAAGATTGGACCATATGATCTGGGTCAACATATTCACGAATAGCTCGTAACACTCGCTTCGGCTCTTTTGAAGCAAACGTATACGTCCCATTTTTCTTGGTTTGAATCGCATAACGAGGAATCCATTTTCCTTTGAACATTACTGAAGCCAACACGTAATCGACTTCTTCCCACGGAATTTGGATAAACTTACGTGGATCTTTGGCATGGTAAAATTCAAACCCGCGGTCACCTATCATAATTTGTCCATAATCTGTTAATCCTGTAAATGCCGTCGCATCTATAACTAAATCAACTTTTGTGTTTAATGATTGTACCATGTTATCTGCTCCATTTCATTCGACTAATTCCTCTTTATTATACGTTTCTTTCCTGATCGAAACAAACAAAATTACATCTTTGTTTAAAAAAGCGGAAGAAAAGTTTCTCGACTTCTCTTCCGCTTTTTTTGATTAGAAGTAATAAACTTACCTCATCATTCTTATAATAAGCCGATTAAGTGGCCGACTACGCCGACTACGAATAAACCAAGAATGATAACGATTGGGCTAACTTTTTTCTTCAATAACCACATACATAAGAATGTAAGTAGTAATGGTGCTAGACCTGGAATCAATTGATCTAGGTTATCTTGTAAAGTAGTAACTTTCGTTGGTGAAAGCGCCAAGCCTTGGTTCACTTGTTCAAAGGCTTTATGCATTCCTTCACCGCCAGCAGGAAGTTTATCCCACTCGATATAAGCACCTTTGTCTAACTTAACTTGTGAAACAATTGGTAAGAACTTAATCGATACCCAACGTTGAACCAATGCGGCCAGTACGAACATCCCTAAAATAGAAGCACCTTTTGTAATATCTTGTAGTAAACCACCTGAAAGGTCATCAGTAATTTTAGAACCTGCTTTGTAACCAAACTCTTGTGTATACCACATGAATGACCAACGAATTAAGTTCCAAGCAACGAAGAATAAGATTGGGCCTAAGATGTTACCACCCATTGCTAAGGAAGCACCTAAAGCGCCTAACATTGGACGAACAGTAAACCAGAAAACTGGGTCACCGACACCGGCTAAAGGACCCATCATCCCAACTTTAACCCCTTGAATCGCTACGTCATCAACTGGTGCGCCATTGGCACGTTCTTCTTCCAAAGCTAATGTTACACCAAGGATTGGTGAGGCAATGTATGGGTGTGTATTAAAGAATTCTAAGTGACGTTTTAACGCCGCTGAACGTTCTTCTTTCGTTTTATATAATTTTTTGATTGCTGGAATCATTGAGAATGCCCAGCCGCCGTTTTGCATACGTTCATAGTTCCAAGAACCTTGGATAAATGTTGAACGCCAAGCTACAGCTAAACGATCTTTTTTAGTTAATTGAATTTTTTCTGCCATTTTCTTTGCTCCTCCTTCAGAATTAGTAGTCGTTTAAAATATCGCCTAATGGGTCGCCAGAGTTGCCTCCGCCATTTGAGTTAGAAGAACCACCCATTTTAGATAAGTTCAAGTAAATAAGAGCTAAAGCGACACCTAAAGCACCTAATGCGATTAATGTTAATTGAGAAATCGCTGCGACTACGAAACCGATAATGAAGAATGGCCATACTTCTTTTGTTGCCATCATGTTGATTACTAATGCATAACCTACGGCAACGACCATACCACCACCGATAGCCATACCATCAGTTAACCAAGCTGGCATTGATTCTAAGAAATTACGAACAGTGTCAGCAGGAATGAATAGTAAAGCACCTGCTGGAATCGCAATACGAATACCTTGTAAACATACAGCGAAAATGTGTAACATTTCAACTTGTTTAATGTTGCCTTTTTCAGCAGCCGCATCCATCATGTGAACGATTGGAACCGCAACTGTCCGAACGATCATTGTTAAGAACAAACCTGCAACCGCTAAAGGAACTGCGATGGCAATCGCTGAAGGAACACCTTTAACACCTTGGCCACCTAAAACTAAAATAATTGCTGAGGCAACAGATGCTAAAGCGGCATCCGGTGCAACGGCAGCCCCGATGTTCGCCCAACCTAACGCGATCATTTGTAAAGTACCACCTAAAACAATTCCGGCTTCTAAATTACCAGTAACTAATCCGATTAATGTACATGCTACTAACGGTTGGTGGAATTGGAACTCATCCAAAATCCCTTCCATACCAGCTAGAAAGGCAACGAGTAAAACTAAAATAATTGATATAACAGACATGATAAGCCTCCTATTTTGATTTGTATTTGGCGAGTTACGCGTTTGCTAACTCATTTTTTGCTTTTTTCAAAATTTCGTCCATATTCGCTTTTGAATCATTTGGCACTTTACGCACATCAAATTTGATGCCTTTAGCTTTTAATTCATCAAACGTATCAACGTCTTCTTGACCCATTGATAATACTTTGCTTACAACGACTTTTCCAACAGAGTGAGCCATTGAACCAACGTTTACTTCTGGGATTTCTACGCCGCCTTCAACCACTTTTAAGACGTCTTCAGGATTTTCAAATAATAATAATGCTTTTGTATTGCCAAAACGTGGATCTTTCGCTACTTCAATCATTTTACTGATTGGAATAACATTGGCTTTTACTCCTGGAGGAGCTGCTTGTTCGATTAATTTCTTACGTAAGTCATCTTTTGCAACGGCATCAGAAACAACAATAATTCTGTTTGGTTGTGTTGCTTTTGTCCAAGCTGTTGCTACTTGACCATGTAATAAACGTGAATCAATACGTGCTAGCACAAATTTAATTTTGCCATCGCCAACAACTGTACCTGGTGGTAACGAACCTTTTGGCTGTGCATCTTCTGTCGCAGCAGCTTTTGGTGCTTCTGCTGGTTGTAACTCTTCTGGTTTAACTTTGACACCATCTTTTGCTGTTTCAAGAATGTGTGTCGCAATTTCTTGTGCTGATTCCATAGAGAAACGAGAAGCATATGCTTCAATAACCATTGGTAAGTTCATACCTGCAACGATTGCCCATTTGTCTTTATGATCTTCTAACAATGAGTTCGCTTGGTTAAATGGTGTTCCTCCCCATAGGTCAACTAAAAATAGTACTTCGTCTTGATTGTCAAACGATGCAATGGCTTCTTGCATTTTTGCTTTTACATCATCGGGACCTTCGCTAGGCATTAACGTAACTGCTTTTACATTTTCTTGTTCGCCAAAGATCATTGCACCAGATTGCAAGATCCCTTCAGCAAATTCACCGTGACTTGCTAGGATAATTCCTACCATTTTTATACCTCCTGTATAATTGATGTTTTTTTTCATGGTTGTACTGCTAAACGCTTTCACTTTTTGAAAAAAATCAGATAAATCAGATTCTGACAAAAATAAATGAAAAAATTTCAATAGTTCTTGATTTTTTTCAACATCAGCACTTGCCTTTATCAATACAGTTCATGAAGCAATGATGTTGGTCCTAGGCCACCACATCCTTTCAATGTCTTTCGTCTGTAAAAATTAACGTCAGCTGGCGTTATTTTCTTTGCTACGCTCTTTTTTCAGTAAATCCATCAAATTCACTTGGCTGTCTGCTGCGACTTTTCGAATTTCCAATTCAATACCTTGTTCATTTAAAAACAGAAATGCTTTTAAATCGTTGGCATCCACTGCGACTGCATTCGTAATCATTCGCTTGCCTGTGCTGAAACTCATTCCGCCAATATTCACAGAAGTTAGTTGTACACCGCCTTCGACCACTCGTTTCACGTCCAAAGGATTAGTGAATAACAACATGGCTCGAAACGAATCAAAACGAGGATCAGGGTAAACATCAATCATTTTTTGAACAGTGATGACATTTACTTTGACACCAGGTGGAGCAGCTTGAACTAACAAGGCTTTTCTCAAATTGTCATGAGCAACGGAATCACTAACCACTAAAATGCGATTAATGTTCGTCAATTTTGCCCAAACAGTTGCTACTTGGCCATGAATTAATCGATCATCAATTCGAGCTAAACGAATATCCATTACCATCGGGAATGCTCCTTTAAATTCATTTTTAAAGGTTAGGACCTTTGTCTTTTTACCTAAAAATTTTAGGTAAAAAGGGACACCTTATTATAAGCAAGTTTCGTGCCAACTTTAGTGTATCGGTTTGAAACCTAGAAAATTATAGGTTTTTTTAAGAAAATTAAAAAATCGATACACTAATAAATAGTGTATCGATTTTTCTGTATTAATCTAGTGTATCAATTTCGGTGATTTTATCTTCGATACACTGGGCATTTTTGACTAACTGTGCGATAAAATAAACTTCTTCTGCTGGAATATCCATATTAAGAGCTTCTTCCATAGTCTCAATTGAGGCCACAATCACTGGATAAATTGGCTCTTGAACCAATCGACCAAGTTCCTTTTCTGAAACCGTCAGTGTATCATTCCGTAAAATACGCTCCAACATGCCCGATGTGTGCATAATCAAATTGATGTAAAATGTGTACTCTTCTGGCATCGCTAATTGGGTTTGGATATTTTTAGCGAATGACCACAACAGATCAATGATTTTTTTTCCATTAATGAAAGTGAAACTTTGCTCCATATATTTTAGACAAATTTCTTTTGCTGCCGCTTCGTCCAACGGCTTATTCATTACTTCTTCTTTCCGCTCTGCTAGTAATTGCTGAATAATTTTTTCTGCTTCACCGGAAAAGAAATTTTCCATGGAAATATAAGGAACTCCAATTTTGGGATTGGTAATCCCAGTTGTCGCAATAATTTCATAGTCTTCTTGAATTTTAGGCAAGACTTCTTTCATATTTACAATGGACAAAGGAATCACTTCTAAATGCCAGTCTATTTGTGGCAAGACAGCTTCCTCAATAAGCTCTTTCATTCGGCGCGCAGTTCCTTCTCCAGAAGCGCAGATAGCAATAATTGCTCTTGTTTTCCAATTTTCAATGATTTGTTTCGTTTCACTTTGGCGAATATCGGCATAGCCATGAAAGTTTTTTAAAGACTCGTGAAGTGTTTCCAATTGCGTATCAATTAATGCGGTTTTGCGGGCCGCTTCAAGAACAATTGGCGTGGTCACCATGTCTACTGTCCGCACATCAATGCCTGTCTGGCGTACAATTTCTTCTGAAAAAGTACTTAATGAACCCATATCCACCAATAATAGTACGCCATTCTCTTCATTCACTTCACCAACTGCTTCAACGATTTTACGCAAAGCTTCTTTCGGTGGCATATCTAACGGCATATCCACAGCCTTCAAATTATCAACATTTAACAATTGAGAAACCACTTGTACCATACTGCTAGCGGTACTATTTCCGTGCGCAGCCACGACAATGCCAATCCGGCCAGCCTCAGGATTTTCTCTTAAAGAAATGAGCAAAACAGCTAAATAGTAACTTTCAGATTCGGGAATCTCCATCTGATAACTACTTTCAATAATATTTTTAATTTCTTTTGCTGTTTCAAACTCTGTTGGATAATCTAAAACCATATTTCGAATACTTTCATTTAAAGGATGCTTAGGATCTTTACCTAATTGGATGCGTTTCAAGAAAGAACTAATGTGTAAACTCATTGCATAAATAAAGTTGGGTTGAAACGAATACGATAACCGCTTCGCTGCAAAATTATAAATTTTCTTAGTGACATCAATAATTCGTTGGTCAACAATTTCAGCCAATTTATTTTCTGTATCAAAGGTGAATCCATAATCTTTGTAGAAAGATTTTAAATGAACATTGATATCCGTTGTAATAAAATTATTAATTAGTTCTTGGTCCAAGCCGTCTGCTTTTAAGAGAGCCGCTTTATCTCCAATAATCTCATATAGATTGTAAGGCAATTCATAGGCATCTGACTGAATAGCTACTAAAGATTCATTTGGTGATACCACTAATTGCGGTTCCAGATATTTCGATAACTCCGACAATACTTCTCGATTACTGGCAAGTTGCATAATGCCTTCTTTAATATTGTCCGTTAATTCGTCCATCGTAATCATTAATTCCTCTTGTTCCATCTGATTAAGGAACCCTCGCGCAGTCACAAGTTGCACATTCGATTTTAGCTGACCGACATTTCCATAAGAAACACTTCCAATTAACGCTTTGACCACATCTTCTGACAAAGAGATTCGCCGTTGAATCCGCGCTGCTTCCATTGAAACCATCACTTTTAGGAGGTCAATTTTTTCTTTCGCAGGACGGTCACTAAAGTTCGGTAATTGAATGATAATCGGAATGCGTCGCACAAAAGTATTCAATAAAGAAGAAGTAGGATTCTCCGTCGTAGCACAAATAATCCGAACATCCGCATGATGTGATTTCACTGTTTCACCTAAACGCGCGTACACGCCGTGATCCATAAAATAAAAAATCATTTCTTGTCCTTCGGGTGGTAACCGATGTACTTCATCTAAAAACAGAATGCTGCCATCTGCTTCATCAATAATCCCTTCTTTCGCTTTCGTAGCGCCTGTGAAGGCCCCTTCTACATACCCAAATAAATGCGACATCAAAAGTTCTGGATTATGCGCATAGTCTGCACAGTTAAACACCACAAACTCTTTTTCTTTGGCCACAATTTGGTTCAGCTTCGCAAATTGAAACATGGCATGAGCAAAATAAGTTTTCCCAGAACCTGTTGGTCCAGTAATTAAACAATTCAAGCCTTTTGGCGGATATAAAATCGCTGCTTTGGCTTGTTCAACCGGCGTTTTCATGCTTCCAGCTGAACCGATAATTTTTTTGAAAATATCTTCAACTTCTGGGGTTTTACTTGTCGTGACTACTGGTTCAACCAATGGTTCGATAAAAGTTTTTGTGGAGTGATCCATTGATTTTTCCCGATAACTTTTAACTGGCTTGGTTAATGGTCGATGCTGAAACGCCACCTGCGCGACATATTTTACTGGTCGACCAGATAATTTTTTCAAGCGCCCTTCACGAACGAGTTGATTCAAATCTTTACTAGCATTGGTCCGCTGAATGTTTAAACGTTCTGAAATTTCTTGTGTCGTGACTCCCGCATCACTTGTTAAGGTCATTGGCGTTAAATTCTTCGTTTGCTCTTTAACATATTGATAGATTTTTTCAATCCGCTTCATTTTTGATGGCTCCTTTAATCGATACACTAATTAATTTACATGATACAGTGTATCATTAAAAAAATACACTAAAAACCCTTTCATGAAAAAAATTTCTGTTTCACATGAAACATTTTAAAAAAGCGCCTTTTTTCTATAAAAAACCCACCTTTTTATTCGTTTCTGTAAAAAGATTGAAACTCCTTGAAAAAAGGTTCTGTAGCCGATATAATGCAGAGAGGTTCAAGAATATATTAAAAGCGAGGAAAACAATTGATTACTGTTAATGATGTAAGTTTACAATTTCCAGATCGTAAACTTTTTGAAGAAGTGAATATTAAATTTACTCCTGGCAACTGTTACGGCTTAATCGGCGCAAACGGTGCAGGAAAATCAACGTTTCTTAAAATTTTATCAGGTGAGATTCAACCGACAACTGGCGTGGTTTCAATGGGTCCTAATGAGCGACTAGCAACGCTGAAACAAAATCACTTTGACTACGAAGACTACACTGTTTTAGAAACTGTAATTATGGGACATAAACGTCTTTACGAAGTAATGAAAGAAAAAGATGCTATCTATATGAAAGAAGATTTTTCAGATGAAGATGGGATTCGTGCCGCAGAACTAGAAGGCGAATTTGCTGAACTTGACGGTTGGGAAGCAGAACCTGAAGCAGCTGTTTTACTCCAAGGGCTAAACATTCCAGAAGAATTACATGATCAAAAAATGAGCGAATTAACAGCTGGTCAAAAAGTCAAAGTATTATTAGCTCAATCTCTTTTTGGTAAACCAGATGTCTTACTATTAGACGAGCCGACAAATGGTTTAGACACCCGCTCAATCAATTGGTTAGAAGAATTTTTAATCAACTTTGAAAATACCGTTATCGTGGTTTCCCATGACCGTCATTTCCTAAACAAAGTCTGCACTCACATGGCAGATTTAGACTTTAGTAAAATCAAACTTTACGTTGGTAACTATGATTTCTGGTTGGAATCAAGCCAACTAGCGACAAAATTGCAAGCACAATCTAATGCCAAAAAAGAAGAACAAATCAAAGAATTACAAGACTTTATCGCTCGTTTTAGCGCCAATGCCTCAAAATCAAAACAAGCAACGTCTCGTAAAAAAATGTTAGATAAAATTACCTTAGATGACATTCAACCTTCCTCTCGTCGTTATCCATTCGTTGGTTTTACACCAGAACGTGAAATCGGCAATGACTTATTACAAGTTGAAAATGTCTCTGTAACGATTGATGGCAAAAAAATCTTAGATAATATCTCGTTCAACTTAACAAAAGATGATAAAGTGGCATTCATCGCTGACTCAGATATTACAACGACTACGTTATTCAAAGTGATTATGGGCGAAATTACTCCCGATACAGGTTCTGTTCGTTGGGGCGTTACAACTAGCCAAGCTTATTTACCAAAAGACAACAGCAAAGACTTTGAAGAGCCATTAACCATTTTAGATTGGTTACGTCAATTTGCTGGTAAAGAAGAAGATGACAATACGTTCTTACGTAGTTTCTTAGGTCGGATGTTATTCTCTGGTGAAGAGGTACTAAAACCAGTCAATGTTCTTTCCGGAGGCGAAAAAGTGCGTGTCATGCTTTCAAAATTAATGCTTTCCAAAGCCAATGTCTTGGTTTTAGATGATCCAACGAACCACTTAGACTTAGAATCAATCACTGCATTAAATGATGGGTTGATGGCTTTCACTGGTTCAATTCTTTTTGCTTCACATGACCACCAATTTATCCAAACATTAGCGAACCGAATTATTGCTGTTTCTGATAAAGGGGTCATTGATCGAGCAGAAACAACCTATGATGAATTCTTGGAAAACCCAGAAATTCAAAAACAAATGGACGTTTTATTCAGTTCAGATTATTAAAAAATGAGGTCGGGACAGAAGCGTTTAACTCCGAGAACCAAGTAGGTACTGTTCAACATCTATTTACTTTGCAAATAGTGTTTCTCAGCAATAAGAAGGAATTTTCGAAAATTGTTCTATAATTTTTGGAGACCAAGTAGGTATTGTTCATCATCGAATCACTACGTTCTTCGTGATTCTCAACAATTTCGGCTTATTTCCGAAGGACCTTCAACTCTTAGAGCTTTAGCTCTTAGAAGTTGTTGAGATCGGAGCAACGCGTAGTGTTGCTTCTGTTCCCGCCGTTTATCAATTTTTAAGCCTGGGACAAAAATCCAAAGTGATTTTTGTCCCAGGCTCATTTTTTATTTTCTTTTTTCACCAAAAGAAAACACAGCAATACAACCTATTCCGGTATGACTAGTAATGGTGGGTCCTAGAGGATAAATCAGTATCTCATTAACCTCTATTTCTTTTTCAATTAATTCTTTGACTTTTTCCGCGTCATCTTTCGTTCCCGCATATGCAATCAACAGTGTTTGTTTCATTGGCTCTACAATGCCTTGAATCGTTTCTTGCGCAATCTTTTGCAAGGACTTGTTTCGTCCACGAGTTTTACCAACGGATGCTAGTTTGCCTGCCGCATCCACGCGAATAATTGGTTTAATGTTCATTAAGCCACCAAGTGCAGCCGCTGTTTTAGAAATCCGTCCGCCACGTTCTAAATGTTTTAAATCATCTACCGTTACCCACGAGTGAAGTTTCATTTTTTGCTCTTCAAGATAGGCAACAACTTCTCCTAATGAATGACCATCTGTTTGTAATCGAATGGCTTCTCGGACTAACATCCCTTGACCTAAGCTAGCTGCTTTTGTGTCAATAATATGAATTTCTACATTATCATACTCTTCTTTTAACATCTCTACTGATTGCAACGCACTTTGATAAGAGCCACTTAACCCAGATGAAAAAGCTAAATAAATCACCGGTAACCCTTGCTCCACAAAAGGACGGAAAAATTCATTGTAGCGTCCTACATTAACTTGAGAGGTAGTGGGCATACTTCCATTTTTAATAGCCGTTAAGAAGTTCTGATAATCAAACGTTTCACCTAAATCATCGCGATATTCTTTCCCGTCAATTTGAATATTCATGCTAATAAAAGGTACTTGGTTTTCTTTTAAGTATGTATACGGCAAGTCACAACAAGAATCTGTCACTAATTGATAATTCACGGACAATTGCCCCCTTCATGTTTTCTTTTATTTTACCATAGTTTTTCATTTTTATATAAAATTAAAAAAGAACGTAAAGGCTGAACTGGCATAAGCCATCCTTTACGTTCCCTTAAAAATCTGCTTAAATTTGTGCCCAAACGCTTTCTAAAACGTTCGTTTGGTTACGGTCTGGACCTACAGAGAATGTTGAAATGCGCACACCAACTAATTCTGAAATCCGATGCACATAGTTACGAGCATTAGCTGGTAAATCGGCTAAAGTTTTGCAACCAGTGATATCTTCAGACCAACCTGGTAATTCTTCATAAACTGGTTTACAGCGGCTTAATTCTTTCAAGCTTGCTGGATAATGATAAATTAATTCACCATCAAGTTCATAAGCTGTACAAATTTTCACCGTTTCTAAACCACTTAACACGTCAATCGAGTTTAATGACAAGTTTGTAATCCCTGATACACGTTTTGAATGACGCATGACTACTGAATCAAACCAACCGACACGACGCGGACGTCCTGTTGTTGTTCCGTATTCTTTACCGACACGACGAATGGTTTCTCCTGTTTCATCAAATAATTCTGTTGGGAATGGGCCGTCACCGACACGTGAAGTGTACGCTTTGCAGACACCAACCACTTTATTAATTTTTGATGGACCAACGCCACTACCGATAGTTACGCCACCAGCTACTGGATTAGAGGAAGTAACAAATGGATAGGTTCCTTGATCGATATCCAACATGACACCTTGTGCCCCTTCAAATAAAACCCGTTTTCCAGCATCTAATGCATCGTTTAAAATAACCGAAGTATCTGTAACATATTGTTTAATTTGTTGTCCGTATTCATAGTATTCTTCAAAAATATCATCAAATTCAATGGCTTCGCTATCAAACATTTTAACGAATTGACGATTTTTTTCTTCTAAGTTAATTTGCAAACGTTCCGCAAAAATTTCTTTATCCAATAAATCAGCGATACGGATTCCCACCCGTGCTGCTTTATCCATGTAGGCTGGGCCAATTCCTTTAATCGTTGTCCCAATCTTGTTTTCACCTTTCGCATCTTCTTGCAATTGATCCAATTTAATATGATACGGCAAGATGACATGGGCACGATCTGAAATACGTAAATTATCAGTGGCAACATTATTTTCTTTTAAATAAGCTAATTCTTTTACTAAAGATTTTGGATTCACAACTACGCCGTTACCAATTACACTAATTTTTTCTTTATAGAAAATCCCTGAAGGAATTAAATGTAATTTATACGTTACGCCGTCGAATTTAATGGTATGTCCGGCGTTATCTCCGCCTTGGTAACGAGCGATCACTTCTGCGTTTTCACTTAGAAAGTCTGTAATTTTTCCTTTACCTTCATCGCCCCATTGCGTTCCAACAACTACTACTGATGACATTCGAACACCTCGTTCATAATTTTTTTGTCCTGAATCATTGTACCAGTAAAACCAGTCCCTTTCAAGGGTAAAAATCGAATATTCTTTCACAATCAAAAGCGTTTCTGTCAAAAATACGAACATTTTTAGTTATGTTTTTGTAAAATAATAAAATATACGAATATTGTTCGTGTTTTACTCTCTGATTTTAATCCCTTAATAAGCAAAAAAACGAACTCAAAAAATGAGTTCGTTTTTTAAAATTCTGTCCTCGGCGAAAGCGAAGAAAATTTATTATATTCTTTAATGAAAAGTAATTCGACCGTTCCACGCGCACCACTACGGTTTTTCTCAATGATGACTTCTACAACATTGTCAACTTCTGGTGGCTCATGATCACCGTCTTCTCCTTCACCACGATCGTAGTAATCATCACGATAAAGAAAGGCAACGATATCGGCATCTTGCTCAATGGAACCTGATTCACGAATATCACTTAACACAGGACGTTTATCTTGACGTTGTTCCACGCCACGAGAAAGCTGTGACAAAGCGATAACCGGGACTTTTAATTCTTTCGCTAATTTTTTTAATTGACGTGAAATATCAGAAACCTCCTGTTGGCGGTTCTCTTTTCCAGTTCCTTCAATCAATTGTAGGTAGTCGATCAAAATTAGACCTAAGTTGCCTTTTTCTTGTGCTAATTTACGACATTTCGCACGAATTTCGGTAATTTTAATCCCTGGTGTGTCATCAATATAGATATTCGCACGGGACAAACTACCCATCGCAATAATTAAGTTTTGCCATTCTTCTTCAGATAATTGCCCTGTTCTTAAATGGCTGGCCTCAATGGATCCTTCTGCACAAAGCATCCGGTTCACTAATGATTCTGCCCCCATTTCTAAACTAAAAATAGCGACAGCTTTATCTGTTTTGGTGCCGACATTTTGGGCAATATTTAATGCAAAAGCGGTTTTCCCTACCGCTGGACGGGCCGCTAGAATAATTAGCTCTTCCGCTTGCAAGCCAGCAGTCATTTTATCCAATGCTTGATAGCCTGTAGGTAAACCAGTAATCTCTTCATCATTTTGGTATAATTGGTCAATATTCGCAATAGTTGTATTTAGAACATCTGAAATTGATAAAAAGCCACTGCGATTCCGCTTTTCGGAGACTTCTAAAATGCTTCGTTCTGCATCATCCAAAATAGATTCAACATCTTCACCTTGCTCAAAGCCTTTAGTTACAATCTCTGTAGCGGTTTGGATTAAGTTGCGCAGCAACGATTTTTGTTCAACAATTTTTGCATAATAAATGACATTGGCAGCTGTCGGCACAGCTAAAGCTAAATCTGACAGATAACTTAGTCCACCAACATCTTCTAACAAATTCTCTTGTTCTAGGCGATCTTTGATTGTTACCACATCAATCGCTTCATTTCGGTCGCTTAAGGTCATCATCGTTTGGAAAATCAACTGATGACTACGACGATAGAAATCTTTAGGTTCCACATATTCCATCGCTTCTATTAGCACATCTGCATCTAAGAAAATAGAACCTAAAACGGCTTGTTCCGCTTCAATATTTTGTGGCGGTACCCTATCTTGCAATAATTCATTCATTTTGTTCTCTCCCACGATGTCTTACTTTCTGGTTCATTTAGTCTATCCATTTTAACACAATTTCATTAAAAAAAGTACATTTTTTCTCTGCTGATTTCTCTATTTTTAGTTCACTTTCCAATTTTAAAAAATACACAACTAATAAAAATATAATACTTCCGTTAATTTAAAGTGTTATTCATTTTATTTTAAAAAAACAATAAAAATAAACCTGGTAATTTATTTGGTATAAAAAAGAAGCCGGAGAAATCGGCTTCTTTTTTATCGATTGTATTATTCCGCTACGACATGAACCTTAATTTTCGCTGTAACTTCATGATGTAGTTTGACTGGTACGTTAGTGTAGCCTAGAGAACGAATTGGGTTGGCTAATTCGATTTTGCGTTTATCCAATTTTACATTGTATTGTTTGTTTAAGGCTTCTGCAATTTGTTTTGAAGGAATTGAGCCAAATAAACGGCTGTCTTCTCCAGCTTTTGCCTTGATCTCTACAACAGTCTTTTCATCTTCTAAAAAGGCTTGCATTTCTTTTGCTTGTGCTAAAACTTCTGCTTCATGTTTTTCTTGGGCTTTCTTTTGACCCGCTAACGCACTCATGCTCCCTTTATTGGCTTCTTTCGCATAACCATTTTTAATTAAAAAGTTTTGGGCGTAACCAGTTGGCACTTCTTTTACGTCCCCTTTTTTTCCTTTTCCTTTAACGTCTTGTAAAAAAATGACTTTCATTTTCTTCACTCCTGTTCATACATTTCATTAATATTTTGACGAATTACATCAAGTAGTTGCTCTTTTACTTCTGATACTGTTACGTTTGATAATTGTACTGCCGCATTAGTAAAGTGACCGCCACCACCTAAATTTTCCATAATAATTTGGACATTAATTGAACCATTACTCCGAGCACTAATGCCAATCTGTTGATCCGTCCGCTTGGTAATGACAAATGCTGCATTAATCCCTGCCATAGAAAGTAATGTGTCCGCTGTTTTGGCAGCTGTGACACTATCATATTCTTTGTCTTCACTCCCTGCAACAACGACGGTATCTTTTGTGACATATTCGCTTTTAGAGATTAAGTTGTTCATTTCCAGATAGCTTGTAAGATCAGAACTTAATAGATATTGTACTAAAGATGAGTCTGCTCCACAAGTTCGTAAATAACTAGCCACATCAAATGTTCGCGCCGTCGTTCGTGTATTGAAACTTTTCGTATCAACCACAATTCCCGCCAACATCATGGTTGCTTCAAAGGCCTGCAGTTTATTTGCGCTATTACTTTGGTATTCGATCAATTCTGTGACTAATTCTGAAGCAGAAGAGGCAGAAGATTCAATATAAGAAAGCAAGGGTTTTGCTGGAAATTCGTCTCCTCGTCGATGGTGATCAATGATTACCACTTTATCAAAACGCTCATAGAGCTCTTGTGAGATCGATAGAGACGGTTTATGGTAATCTACCATAACTAATAAGCTACTTTCTTTCTTGCGCTTCATGGCCTCTTTAGGACTAATAATGCGCTCTTCTAATTCTGGGTACTCTTTAATCGCCTCTAACACTCTTTTGACATCGGGAATGATTTCATTTTCATCTAAAACAATCCACGCTTTTCGATTATTAAACGAGGCTAAACGAGCAACACCAAATGCTGAACCTAACGCATCCATATCTGGATAACGATGGCCCATAATATAGATATCAGCTGATTCCGCAATAATTCCCTTAATTGCCATGCTCATTGCGCGAGAACGTACTTGGGAACGTTTCGTCGTTACTGCCGTTTTTCCACCAAAAAATAACGGCTTCGCTTCATCTTTGGCTTCTTTTACAACCACTTGATCGCCGCCACGTACTAAAGCTGTATCTAGGTTTGTTTGAGCCGTGGTCCCGGTTTGATCTAAGGTTGGCCCCCCATAAGCAATCCCCATGCTTAACGTAATGGCTACTTCATGGTTAGCTGATTCCTTACGGATCGTATCCAAAATAGAAAATTTTTCGTCCATCATTTTTTGAATATCTTCCCATTGGGCAATGAAAAAATAACGTTCTGCGTTGATTCGCTTATAAAATACTTTGTATTGGTCCATCCAATCAGAAACCATCGTCGTAATGAAACTATTCAAATAAGAAATTTCTTTCTCATCCATTGTATCGGTGACATCATCATAATTATCGACAGACACAATGCCAATAGCCGTTTGCATTTCGACTTTTTCTTGATACAAATTACTTTCTTTAGTGATATCTTCAAAAGTAATTGTATGTTGTTCTTTATTGACGCTAAAGCGATAGGTATTTTCGTCAATCGTAAAAATATCTTGGTTTCGTTCTGCTAATTCTAAATAAGACGTAACTTGGCTAGCGGTTAACGTTAGCTGATTGTCTTTATTAAAAATAGAAGCAGCATAAGGATTAAGCCATTCTACCGCGCGTGTTTCCCCGTTATACGTAATAATCCCCACAGGTACTTCATTCACAACATAATCCAACGATTGTTCAGCAATGGAACTTGCTTCTTGAATCTTTTCTACGTTTGTAATTTCTACATCTCTAATCAACAGCCGAATAACCACTAAGAGAAAGATATCTAATGCGATAATTACCGCCAATAGCAGCCATTTATTTGTTAGTAAGAAATAGAGGAGAAATTCTACTAAGAGAAGACCCACAACAATTAAGAAACCGTTTTTTTGAATTCTCTTCTTTTGCATTTTTTTGCCTCCAATCTTTCTGCAGACCTTTGAGGCGACTTGTTCCAACGAGCGTATTGCTCTGGTGATTCACTAGTTATTTCATCCCTTATTTTATCACAAAACACTTCATTCTGCGAACCTTGTTATGTTTCACGTGAAACACTAGTCAAGATAAAAAAGAACCAAAGAGCAAGCTCTTTGGTTCTGGAAATTGTCATAAAATTATTGTTCGTCACTAACGAATGGTAATAATCCCATGATACGTGCGCGTTTAATAGCAATCGTTAATTTACGTTGGTTTTTAGCGCCAGTACCTGTAACACGACGTGGTAAAATTTTGCCACGTTCTGAAATGAATCGTTTTAACAATTCAGTATCTTTATAATCGATGTATTCGATGTGGTTTGCTGCGATGTAGTCGACTTTCCGACGTTTACGTCCGCCTCTTCTTTGTTGTGCCATTCTTGTTCCCTCCTATCAAATTCGTTTAGAATGGTAAATCATCATCTGAAATGTCGATAGATGAACCTGAGCCACCAAATGGATCAGAATCTTTATCGAAATCAGGCATACCGTTATTGTTTTGCGACTGAGAAGATGATGGATTGAAACTATTGTTGTTGTTATTAAATCCAGAACCGGCATTGTTATTACCAAAGCTACGATTTTGTGATTGATAACCATTTTCGTTGTTATTAAAGCTACCGCCGCCAGTTCCTCTTTGTTCTGAAGCAGAACGAGATTCTAACAATTGGAAGTTTTCACAAACCACTTCAGTTACGTAGACACGTTGACCTTGTTGGTTCTCGTAGTTACGAGTTTGAATTCTTCCGACAACACCTAATAATGTACCTTTACGGGCATAATTAGCCATTGTTTCTGCGGGTTTACGCCAAATCACACAGTTGATAAAGTCTGCTTCACGGTCACCATTTTGATTCGTAAAGTTACGGTTTACAGCAAGTGTAAAGGTCGCAACAGCTGAACCACTAGCGGTGTAACGTAAGTCAGGATCTTTTGTCAATCTTCCGACTAATACAACGTTATTAATCATTCAAAACATCTCCTTTCGTCAATAAATGTTTCATGTGAAACAAATTATGCTTCTACCTTCACGATCATATGACGGATAATATCGTCATTGATTTTTGCTAAACGATCAAACTCGTTGATTGCGCCAGCTGTTGATGGAGAAGTAACATTAACGATATGATAGATGCCTTCACGGAATCCGTTCATTTCATATGCTAAGCGGCGTTTTTCCCAATCTTTAGATTCGATAACTTCTGCTCCGTTATCTTTTAAGATTGTGTCGAAACGTTCTACTAAAGCAGTTTTTGCTTCTTCATCAATGTTCGGACGAATAATGTACATGATTTCGTACTTCGTATCTTGACTCATTGATTTTCACCTCCCTATGGACTTCAAGGCTCTTAGTTGGCTAAGAGCAAGGAGAACATACCTAAAAAGGTAGTTCACAATCTCTAATTATATGCTAATTGATGGACAAAAGCAAGAAATAGTTTTGAAAAGCCCCAATAAAAAAGTTTCGCCAACTGGCGAAACTTTTTTATGTTATTCTTCTGTTTCTGATGTTGTTTCGTTTTCTGTTGTTTCTACAACTTCAACGATTTCTTCTTCCACTTCTTCTGGTTCTACAACAGCCATTGTTACCACTTTGGCACCATCTTCCATTCTCATTAAACGAACCCCTAATGTTGCGCGTCCTGTTTGAGAAACAGAATCAACGTTAAAGCGGATAATGACGCCTTTGTTCGTAATCAATAAGATATCTTCATCACCATTGACCGTGGTTAAACCAGCTAATGGACCATTTTTCTCAGTGATATTTGCTGTCTTAATCCCTTTACCGCCACGTCCTTTAACTGGATATTCAGAAGCTTTTGTACGCTTACCATAACCATTTTCAGTAATGACTAGGACTTCTTTATTTTCATCCAGAATCGCTGCGCCGACCACATAATCATTTTCGCGGAGACGGATTCCCCGAACGCCTGATGCTGTCCGGCCCATATCACGTACAGTATTTTCATCAAATGTGACAGAGTATCCTGCATGTGTTCCGATAATCATCTTCTGATTGCCATTAGTCGTTACCACGTTAACTAACTCATCATCTTCTTTTAAGCTAATGGCGATTAATCCATTACTACGGATATTAGAAAAGGCTGTTACGGCTGTCCGTTTGACGGTTCCTTTTAAGGTTGTGAAGAACAAGTATTTACCTGCTTCCGCTTTGCCCTCAACAGAAATAATCGCTTGAATTTTTTCTGCAGAATCAATTCCCAGTAAGTTAATTACTGGAATTCCTTTTGCTGTTCTACCGTATTCAGGGATTTCGTAACCTTTTGCTCGGTAAACTTTCCCAGTGTTCGTAAAGAATAATAACGTGTCGTGTGTTGAACAAGAAACTAGGTTTTTCACGAAATCATCATCATGAACGCCCATGCCTTGGACACCACGTCCGCCACGGCGTTGCGCCCGGAATTCAGAGTTTGCCATCCGCTTAATGTAGCCGTTATTGGTTAATGTAATCACGACTTCTTCTTCTTCGATTAAATCTTCATCTTCAAGACTTAAGACTTCACCTACTAATAATTCTGTGCGTCGTGCATCACCAAATTTTGTGCGAACGTCATTTAACTCTGTTTTAATGATTTCAATGACGCGTTCTGGGCGGGCTAAAATGTCCTCTAAGTCCGCAATGAATTTCAATAGCTCTTGATATTCATTTTCAATTTTGTCGCGTTCTAAGCCTGTTAAACGGCGTAAACGCATATCTAAAATTGCTTGCGCTTGACGATCTGAAAATTCAAAGCGTTCAATTAACGTTGCTTTTGCTTCGTCATCTGATTGTGACCCACGGATAATGGCAATGATTTCATCGATATGATCTAAGGCAATTCGTAGACCTTCTAAAATATGCGCCCGTGCTTCTGCTTTGTTTTTGTCAAAAATCGTCCGGCGAGTAATGACTTCTTTTTGGTGCTCGACGTAATTTTCTAAAATACGTTTCAAGCTTAAAATTTTCGGTACGCCTTTTTCGATGGCTAACATGTTAAAACCAAAAGATGTTTGTAAGGCAGTCATTTTGTACAAGTTGTTTAACACAACAGAGGCACTCACATCTCGACGAACATCGATGACGATCCGCATGCCTTCACGAGAAGATTCATCCCGCAAATCGGTAATTCCTTCAATTCGTTTATCTCTGTGTAATTCAGAAATTCGTTCGATTAATTTGGCTTTATTCACCATATAAGGCAATTCAGTTACTAAAATACGTTCTTTTCCATTCGGCATTTCAGTCAATTCAACTTTTGCACGAACAGTAATCGAACCTTTCCCTGTTTCATATGCTCGGCGAATCCCTGATTTCCCCATCACTAAACCGCCTGTTGGAAAATCTGGTCCAGGTAACACTTCCATCAATTCATTCGTCGTTACATCAGGATTGTCCATCAATAAACTTGTTGCATCAATCACTTCACTTAAATTGTGTGGTGGAATATTTGTTGCCATCCCCACCGCAATCCCCGTTGTTCCGTTAACTAGTAAGTTTGGAAAACGAGCAGGTAAGACTACTGGTTCTTGTTCTGAATCATCATAGTTTCCTTGGAAATCGACTGTATTTTTGTTAATATCTCGTAGCATTTCTAAAGCAATTTTACTCATACGTGCTTCGGTATAACGCATAGCGGCAGCGCCGTCACCATCGACAGAACCGAAGTTTCCGTGGCCGTCAACTAACATAGCCCGATAACTAAAAGGTTGTGCCATCCGCACCATTGATTCGTAAATCGCACTGTCCCCATGGGGGTGATATTTACCCATAACATCCCCAACAATCCGGGCTGATTTTTTGTGTGGTTTATCAGGGGTTACCCCTAATTCGTTCATTCCATATAAGATTCGGCGATGAACAGGTTTTAAACCGTCACGAACGTCAGGTAACGCGCGGGCTACGATAACACTCATTGCGTAGTCAATGAAAGATTCTTTCATTTCGCTGGTCAGATTGACGTCTTGAATGTTTTCTTTAATTTCTTCACTCATGAATTTTTTCCCCTCTAAATATATGTTCTAGCGTCTCTTACAACGTTGCGACACATTAAATATCCAAGTTTTTCACGTAATGGGCATTTTCTTCGATAAACGCACGACGTGGTTCCACACGATCGCCCATTAGCATTTCAAAAATTTGGTCAGCTTCAATGGCATCATCGACACTCACTCGCGCCATTAATCGTTTTTCTGGGTCCATTGTTGTTTCCCAAAGTTGGTGATCATCCATTTCACCCAAACCTTTGTAACGTTGAACACTTGGTTTTGGTGAAGCAGGTAATTCTTCTAACACTTTTGCTAGTTCCTCTTCAGCATGTTTGCCCGGTTGAACGTAGGTGATGTTTTTCCCTTGTTTCACACCATATAGTGGTGGTTGGGCAATATACACATAACCAGCTTCAACAATTGGACGCATGAAGCGATAGAACAAGGTTAATAACAACGTTCGAATATGCGCACCATCGACATCGGCATCGGTCATAATCACTAGTTTGTGATAACGTGCTTTAGAAACATCGAAATCTTCGCCGAAGCCTGTTCCCATAGCTGTAAATAATGACCGAATTTCTTCATTGGCTAAAATTTTATCCATGCTGGCTTTCTCGACATTCAAGATTTTCCCACGAATTGGTAAAATGGCTTGGAATTCACGGCTACGGCCTTGTTTTGCTGAACCGCCGGCCGAGTCTCCTTCGACGATAAATAATTCGCATTTTTCCGGATCTTTACTTGAGCAATCAGCCAGCTTCCCTGGCAAGTTGCTAATTTCTAACGCGCCTTTACGACGGGTGACTTCACGGGCTCTTTTAGCGGCTAAACGAGCTTTTGAGGCCAACATACCTTTTTCGACAATTTGTTTGCCGACTGTTGGATTTTCCATTAAGAATTTTGTAAAGTATTCTGAGAATAAACGATCCGTAACGGTCCGTACTTCTGAGTTCCCTAATTTCGTTTTCGTTTGTCCTTCAAATTGAGGATCTGGATGTTTGATGGAAACCACTGCGGTTAAACCTTCACGAACATCTTCCCCAGTTAATTTTTCATCGTTTTCTTTCATCAATTTTTGTTTACGTGCATAGTCATTAATCACACGTGTTAAAGAAGTTTTAAAACCAGATTCATGCGTTCCGCCTTCATAAGTATGAATATTGTTGGCAAAACTTAAAATATTTGAGTGGTAGCCATCTGTATACTGCATTGACACTTCCACTGTAATATCTTGTTGCTCTCCTTCAATGAAGATTGGCTCTGGGAAAATAACGTCTTTATTGGCATTTAAATGCTCAACATAACTCTTAATCCCGCCTTCATAGTGATACTCTTTTTTATCTTCTTGTCCTTCACGACGGTCTTCAATTGAAATGTGTAAGCCTCGATTTAAAAAGGCTAATTCACGAACCCGTGTTGCTAATTTATCAAAATCATAAACGGTTGTTTCTGTAAAAATTTCAGGATCTGGAATAAAGTGAACAGTAGTTCCGTGACGATCCGTTTCTTCGATAACTTTTAGGTCATCAACAACCGCACCACGACGATATTCTTGGTAATACACTTTGCCATCTTTATAAACACGAACATCTAAACTGGTCGATAAAGCATTAACAACAGAGGAACCAACACCGTGCAAGCCACCTGATACTTTATAGCCGCCACCGCCAAATTTCCCGCCGGCATGTAGCACTGTAAACACTGTTTCCACAGCTGGGCGACCTGTTTTGGCTTGAATCCCGACTGGAATTCCACGACCATCATCGATAACAGTAATACTATCGTCTGGTTCGATAATTACTTGAATTGATTTAGCAAATCCTGCTAAGGCTTCGTCGATAGAGTTGTCAACGATTTCCCATACTAAGTGGTGTAACCCTTCGCCACTAGTAGAACCTATGTACATACCAGGACGTTTCCGGACAGCTTCTAAGCCCTCCAAAACTTGAATCTGACTAGCGTCATATTCTTGCGCACGTTCTCTCATGTTTTTTTCTTCTTCTGTCATGTCGCTGAATTCCTTTCTATCTTGCCTTGTTGAACATAAAAAATATCTGGTTCAACTGTTAGCTTGTCTTTTATGTGATCTAAACTAGTTGTCGTTAAGAACGTTTGAACTTTGCCTTCAATCGTTTCTAACAAGTGAATTTGACGTTCATTATCTAATTCACTCATGACATCATCTAGTAATAACACAGGATATTCTCCTGTTTCTGAATGCATCAAATCAATCTCTGCCAATTTAATACTTAAAGCTGTCGTCCGCTGTTGGCCTTGTGAGCCATACGTTTGAACATTTTGACCATTGACAATAAATAGCAAATCGTCACGATGAGGGCCTAAAAAAGTATTCGCTTTAAACAATTCACGCTTACGATTGTTCATTAATTGTTGGAGCAATTGATTTTGAAGTGCTTCTAAGGAAAGATCCGTGTTGTCAATTGGGATGCTTGATGCGTAGTCAATGGTGAGCGTTTCGCGTCCATGACTAATTTTTTGATGGAGTAAGTTTGCCCAGTGTTCTAATTTTTTAAGAAAACCTAACCGAGCGTATAGAACTTTCCCGCCAAATTCAGCTAGCTGCTCTGTCAAAATATCCAGATAAACAGTATCTGTTTGTTTTTTTTCAGCTAGTTGTTTTAGGTATTGGTTCCGTTGCTTTAAAACAGACTGATATTGGACAAGATCATAAAGATAAATAGGACTCACTTGTCCGAGTTCCATGTCAATAAATTTCCGGCGGACTTGAGGTGAGCCTTTCACCAAAGATAAATCTTCTGGGGCAAATAAAATAACATTCAGTTGCCCAATGTACGCACTGAGCCTTTTTTGCTCAATGTGGTTAACCTTGGTTTTACGTCCTTTGTTGGAAATTAAAATTTCCAACGGCACGGTGCCTGTCTTTTTTTCAACCACGCCGCTAATTTTAGCTGCTGCTTGTTCCCAGCCAATTAATTCTTTTTCATTGCTGGTTCGATGACTTCGTGTCATTGCTAGAACATAAATGCTTTCTAACAAGTTGGTTTTTCCTTGGGCGTTTTCGCCTAAAAAAAGATTTAACGTTTTTGGAAAATCTAAGCTGACTGTTTCATAATTACGATAATGCTGAAGTGTCAGCTCATTCAGCCGCATCGTCGGACTCGTTTCCGTTTTTCACCATAAAAAAAGTACCTTCTTCAGGTATCTCAATCATCATGCCCGCATAAAGTTTCCGTCCGCGACGATTTTCCAACTCGCCATCAACAAACACGCCATTATCTGCCAAATACCATTTGGCTTGGCCGCCACTACCAATGACGTTGATTTCTTTAAGAAACTGACCAAGCGTTATATACTCAGTTGCTAAAACAAACGTTTTTTTCAATGTGCATCCCTCTTTTTTCTAATACGTTCTCATATATATTATACCCTTTTTCATAAGAGAAAACAAATTTATCTGTCTAATTTTCATTCTAAGCAATTTTAATTCTAAATGACCGAAAATATTATTAGGATAAAAAAACTCTTAAAAAGCATTTTAAAACGGAAATTGATATTTTCTTGAGAAAAAAGGGACCTGATTTGGCAGAAATGACGAGTAGCGTTTAACTAAAAAACAATTAGGGGTAACTCAAAGACAAACGAAGAGGGCGCCCAATGAAGAAAAGTAGCTTGTAGAGGTCTGAGCGTCGTTTTAAGCAACGTAAACTTCTTTCACTAGGAAATATTCATAAAAAAATGAACAGCCCTTAAACGAAAAATTAAAGGGCTTTTTTCTTTATCTACGAAAAAAAAGGCAGAATTTATTCGTCAAACGATAGTTCAAACATTCACAATTATATTAGCGTAAAAGCTATTCTAGTTATAAAAAGCTTATCTAGCAGCGTTTATCGGCTTTAAACAGACGACAAAAAAGAACCTTCGGCGATCATAGTGATTTTCCGAAGGTCTTTTTTAAACATGATTAATTTGTACGAACCGGTGTAATTAGTTGAATGAAATCTAGTTCTGTTTCGGTTGGCTCCAATGTAAACGGACGAATTGGAGAAAGGAATTTCACGGTAATATTCATATCGCCAAACGCTCGCAACGCATCTTTCATATAATCTGGGTTGAAAGAAATATCCAACGCTTCACCAGAAACATTTTCATAGTTTAAAGCTTCTTCGACTTTTCCAATTTCAGGTGAATTTCCATATAAAACAACAGAGTCTGGTGAAATTGAAAGGCGAACAATATTGTTACGTCCTTCATGAGAAAGTAAAGAGGCACGTTCGATTGCTGAAAGCAATTCTGGTACATAAAATTCAATTTGCGTGTTATGGCTAGTTGGAATTAAACGGTTGGTATCAGGATAATTTCCTTCTAACAAACGAGAATAGAAGTACATTGTTTCTGTTTTAAATAGCACTTGGTTTTCCATAATGCTGATTTCAACCATTTCTTCTTCATTGGTTAATGAACGAGAAAGTTCAGTTAAACTTTTTCCTGGAATTACAATGTTAAAGTCTTCTACTGCTTGTTCTGTCGGGATCACACGTTGACTTAAACGATGTGAATCTGTCGCAACGGCAAGTAATTTTTGATTTTCTAAAATAAAGTGAACCCCAGTTAAAATTGGACGACTTTCGTGCATCGAGACAGCAAAACCTGTTTCACTAATAATTTTTGTCAATAAATGAACAGGTAACTTCATTTGGTTTTGAGTATCAATTACTGGTAAGTGCGGATAATTGTCAGCATCTAATCCATTAACCGTAAAATCAGCTTTTCCTGAAGTAATTGCAACTTGATTGTTATCTAGAACTTCCATTGTGAACATATCTTCTGGTAATTTACGAATAATTTCGCCAAAGAAACGAGATTGTAAAACGATGCTACCTGTGCGTTCAATGGTCATTTGAGCTTTTTCATCGTCTTTACTTAAAAAACTTTCAATTGAAATATCCGCGTTACTCCCAGTAAGTGATAAGCCATCTTCTGATAACACAATTTTAACACCTGTTAAGATTGGAATCGTTGTTTTAGAAGAAATTGCTCGTTGAACAGTTTGTAATTCTTGTAAAAAGACACTTCGTTTGACCGTTAATTTCATAATGTAAACTCCTTTTTAAGTATTTTCAATACGTTCTAATTTTGTACGCCACTGTTTTGTATATTATATATAAATAAATAATAAAAGTAATAGGGCATGTTGATTCTGTGGAAAAGTCAAAAGAGCATTGATTTTACTAAGTTATCCACTTGTGTATAAGTTGTGGATAACTTTGTTCTTTTTTGTTTAGTTTTCCACATCCTAAGAGTTCAATAAATTTTTAATTTCACTGACTTCTTTTTGAATCGCTGGATCTTTTTCCAATAATTGCTGAATCTTTTCGTGCGCATGAATCACCGTTGTATGATCTTTGCCGCCAAATTCGGCACCAATTTTTGGCAAGGAATTGTCGGTCATTTCTCTAGCAAGATACATTGAGATTTGACGAGGAACCACAATTGTTTTCACCCGTTTTTTCCCTTTTAAATCTTTAAGAGGCACATGATAATATTTGGATACTTCTTCTTGAATTTGTAAAATGGACAATTGATTTTTACTACCAACTGATTTTAGAGATTTCAAGGCGTCCGCCGCTAAACTAGTGGTAATATCTTCTCCATTAATAGTTGCAAAGGCTTGAACACGGACCAAAGCACCCTCTAATTCACGGATGTTGGAATCAATTTGACCAGCGATATAACTTAGTGTATCATCCGGAATTTCTAAACGCTCGGCATCTGCTTTTTTGCGCAAAATTGCAATCCGTGTTTCTAAATCAGGCGGGGTGATATCGACAGACAAACCCCAAGCAAAGCGAGAAACTAATCGTTCAGGTAATTTTGGAATATCATTCGGCGGGCGATCACTTGTTAAAACAATTTGTTTATTTTCATTGTAAAGATCGTTGAAGGTATGGAAAAATTCTTCCAATGTTGCTTCTTTTTCCGCCAAAAATTGAATATCATCGACTAATAATAAGTCAACATTGCGATATTCTTTCCGAAATTGTTCGGATGTCTTTGTTTGAATTGAGTTGATAAATTCATTCGTAAACGTTTCGCTACTAACATATTTGACTTTGGCATCTGGTTGATTCACTAACATTTGATGACCAATAGCATGCATCAAATGGGTTTTCCCTAACCCTACACCACCATAGAAGAAAAGGGGATTGTAAATCGAACCTGGATCCTCGGCAACAACAAGCGCTGCAGCGTGCGCCATTTGGTTTCCTTTACCAATAACGAAGGTGTCGAAAGTGTACTTAGGATTAAGCATCGCTTTTTTACTTTGTTCACTAAAAACAACTTCTTCTTCGGCAGGTTCTTCGAGTTCTTGTGCCAGTGCTGCGTCTTTTTCATCGGCAACAACAAAATGGGGCATCACTTCTGCACCGGTCAATTTAAATCCAGTTTCGACAATTTTTGCCGAAAGATTTTTTTCCCAGTAATCACGATGAACTGCAGAAGGGACTTCTAGCCACAATTGATTGTTGTCTAATTTCAAAGGGCGTGTGGTTTTAATCCAAGCATCAAAACTTGGCGCCGACAAAATCGCTTGATAGGCTTCTTCAAGGCTATGCCAAAAACTTTCCACGTCGGGCATACAGTGACCTCCTATATGTTTAAATTTTGGTTATCTAAAAAATGTGGATAACTTAAAAGAATGAGCATAGTCGATTTTAGCATTTTTTTAAAACTTTTTCCACAAGCAATTGTTCAATGTGGAAAAAAAGTACACAAGGGTGAAAAAAGTTTTCCACAGGGTGTCGACACTTGCGGAAGAAAGTGGTTGTTGAATGAGTTATCCACAAAAAGTTGAGAATAATTAAGCTTGACACAATCATGTTTCAAGAACTTATCAACAGCTGAAAAAACACCTGTGTAAAACTTTTTAACAGGCTGTTTTTTTGTGTAAAACTAGTGGAAAAATGGCTGTGAACAGAAAAAAATGTGGAAAACTATCCACAAGCTACTCACAGGAAAATTTAATTTGTGGATAATTGAAACGAATCTTTCTCAGGAAATATTTCTTAAATTTTATTGACAAAAGACCCTATTACTCGTTATACTATCAAAGTATGTCTATATATTGATGGATAGTTACAATTTCAGGAGGTGTAATTGCATGAAAAGAACGTATCAACCAAACAAACGTAAACGCCAAAAAGTTCACGGATTCCGTAAACGTATGAGCACTAAAAATGGCCGTCGCGTATTAGCAAGCCGTCGTCGTAAAGGTAGAAAAGTTATTTCTGCTTAATGATGGTCTGGTCTTTTAAACAGTCAATTTCTAAGAACCCTTAGTTATCTCCATAATTTTTTGGAAGATGTGAAGATAACTAAGGGTTCTTTTTCTGTTTTCAATAAAAGAAAGCAGGATTCTATAGAAAAGGCTACTAAAAAAGAGCGGAAATATGCTATTATTATTAAGAAGTAAAAAAATATAGAAACAAAGGGATGCCGATGAAAAAGTCCTACCGTGTCAAGAAAGAAAAAGAATTTCAACAGGTGTTTAATAAAAAACAATCTTGTGCAAATCGTCGTTTCGTGGTGTACGTTTTAGAGAAACCACAACAAGCCCATTTTCGAGTGGGGATTTCTGTTGGGAAGAAAATTGGAAACGCGGTCACAAGGAATGCTGTGAAGCGGAAAATCCGCGCGAGTTTATTTCAATTAAAAGACCGTATCTCTCCAGAAATTGATTTTATCGTGATTGCACGTCCAGGATTGGAAAAATTATCGTCTGAAGAAGTGAAAGCTAATTTAACACATGTGTTAAATTTAGCTAAAATATTAGATGTAAGAGAGGGAATTGAGTAGTGAAGAAATATAAGCGCTTATTATTAATGGCTGGGTTAGTGACCTTAGTCTTTGTTTTATCCGCCTGCGGAACCGCGCCCGTAAGTGAAAGTAGTACAGGAATTTGGGATCGATACATTGTTTATTATTTTGCCCAAGCGATTAAGTTCCTATCATTAGGCGGCAGTGTCGGAATTGGGATTATCCTATTTACGTTAGTCATCCGGATTATTTTATTGCCGTTGATGCATTTCCAAACGAAGAGTATGCGTAAAACACAAGAGTTGCAACCGCAATTAAAGGCCTTGCAACAAAAATATTCTTCAAAAGATCCTGAAACACAACGCTTATTCCGAGAAGAACAGCAACGTTTGTATGCAGAGAATAATGTGAATCCTTACATTGGCTGTTTACCACTGTTGGTTCAACTACCAATCATGATGGCTTTGTATCAAGCCATTTCACGCGTGCCTGAGTTAAAAGAAGGAACGTTCTTGTGGTTAAGCCTCGATAAGCCGGATCCGTATTTAATTTTACCGATTTTAGCAGCTGTCTTTACGTTTGCTAGTACGTATCTTTCAAGTATGAGCCAACTAGAAACAAATGCCTCACTGAAAATTATGAATTACGTTATGCCAGCGATGATCTTCTTTATGGGGATTTCATTAGCCAGCAGTTTATCTCTTTACTGGGTGGTCTCAAATGCCTTCCAAACAGGGCAAACATTGTTATTAAACAATCCATTCAAAATCCGTAAAGAGCGGGAGGAAGCAGCACGTCAAGCCAAAGCACGGGAGCGAGCGCTTGAACGAGCAAAAAGTCCTAAGAAAAAAGGGAAGAAAAAATAAAGGAGGTCGTTCAGATGCCGATTTATGAAGGAAATACAATCGAAGAAGCAACGCAGAAAGGCTTACAAGCACTTGGTTTAACCAAAGAGGATGTTACAATTGATGTGTTAGACGAAGGAAAAAAAGGATTTTTAGGTCTAGGAAAAAAACTTGCCCAAATTTCAATGGAACCAACGATTAGTGAGCAAGTCACAGAAGCGGTCGAAGAAACAGTGGAAGATATTGTTGTTGCCGATGAAGCAAAAGCAGTGGAAGAAGCAGTTGAGGAATTAACCGAAGCAATTCCTAGTCTCTCAGAGGAATCAACACATTCTTTAGAAAATCTGGAAGACGAAGCTGCTATTACTGAATTAGCGATGTATTTAACGAATATTTCAAATGAACTGAACGCCCCTGCCATGGTTCGCATAGCGCGCGAGAATGGCAATATTATCTTCCATTTAGAAACAGAAAAACAAGGTATCTTAATTGGAAAACACGGAAAAGTGTTAAATGCGTTACAGTATTTAGCGCAAGTCTTTATTCACCGCATTGCAAGCAATAAGCTATCGATTGTTGTGAATGTCGGAAATTATCGTGAAAAACGTCATGAAATTTTGGAACGTTTAGCGAAACGCACCGCGGAAAAAGCCAAACGTACTGGGCGGCCAGTCTTCTTGGAACCAATGCCGGCTTTTGAAAGAAAACAAATTCATCACACGCTAAGTAAAGATGAGCAAATCAAAACCCATTCTGAAGGGGATGAACCTTATCGGTATTTAGTGGTTGAACCAGTTAAGAAGTATTTTTAAACAAACAAAGAAACGTTGGCAACTCTCAGCAGGGACTGAATAGTTGCCAACGTTTCTTTGTTAAATGATTTTTTAGCCGTCTCCGTTTCTTTTTTTATGTTATGATAATCAGTAATTACTCCAGTAGTAAATTCAAATGAAAAAGTTTTGTAAAGAGACGTAGGGGGAGCAACAGGTATGCGTACGGAGAAAATACTGGTTGTAGATGATGATGCAGCAGTTCGTCGCTTGATTTGGAAAGCATTACAATCAACAGGTATTCTTATTTACCAAAGTGAATCAATTGAAAAAACAAAAGATATTGTGTCCAGAGTTACCTTTGATTTGTTCATTTTAGATGATAACTTGGAACATGACAGCGATGGTTACTACTTAGTCCAAATGATTAGAGAGAAATATCCACTGGTGCCAATTATCTTTTTTAGTAGCAAAAAAGAAGAAGAGGATATCATTGCAGCCTTGGAAATGGGCGTGGATAGTTATATAACGAAACCTTTTTCCTTGAATGTTTTTAAGGCTCAGGTGATTGCTTCGTTGAATCGAGCTCGAATGATTCGAAAACAATTGAATGTTTATAAAAAAGAAGAGCTACAGGTAGGCGATTTCCGTTTTGATTATGGTCGTTATCAACTATTTAAAAAGGATTTACCTATTTCATTGTCTTCGAAAGAAGTTCAATTAATTCAATTTTTTCTGGAGAATCCCGAGCAAGTATTCTCTAAAGAACAAATTTACAGCAGTGTTTGGGGTACTGGGGATGTCGATGCGAATACGATTATGGTTTTTATTAATCGTTTACGAAGTAAATTAGAAGAAAACCCGAAAGAACCTTGTTACCTTCGGACCGTTTGGGGCATTGGTTATACCTTTACGCCAGATGGTTGCGTACAAAAAAAATGAAAAAAGGCCCGCAGTTGCACGAGCGACTGCGGGTCTTTTTTGATTATTCAATTTGTCGACGTTCCATTTCTTTCAAAATAAATTGAAGCGAACGATTTAGATGTTCATGGGTTAAAAGTGTGATCTGGTCAATATTCTTTGTTTTCATTCCGCGGAAAATTAACCAATGTTCTTCTAGGGCAATACTACGACGTTCTGAGGCACGAATCGCAATATCTCTGAAATAGATTAAGTAAGCATGGAGATCAGTCACAATTTTTTTTAAACGTAGCATCTGACTCTTAGTATAAATAAAGGAATTAAAATCTGAAAAGTTCTGTAGTAAGTCATCTACTTGGTTATTTTTATTGTATTGTTCTCCTTCGAGAAGTAAGGCTTCCAATTCATCAAAATCTTCTGGTGTCATGAGTTCCATGGCTTTAATGGTTGCTAAAGTGTCCAAAGATTTACGAATATCATAAATTTCATAAGCATCTTTCATACTAATCCCTTTAACCACGATACCCACCATAGGTATATGTTCCACCAATTGTTCTTTGACCAATTCTTGTAAAGCAAAGCGAATGGGCGTCCGACTAATGTTTAATTGCTCGGAAAATTCTTTTTCGTTAATCCGTTCACCTGCAGGAATATCCCCTAAAATAATGGTTTTTTTAAAGGCTTCGTAGGTACAAATTTTTAGAGGTTTACTGCTGGTTAAATCTAAGTTCCGTTTTACTGCTTCAACCGTTGGATTCATATGAGGCACCTCCCTATAGGTTATTTTTATAGATAATAAATATAATATTAAAAATGAAAATATAACGCAAGAAAAGACAAAATGAAAAGAAAACCGAGGAGAAAAGGCACTCCTACGGTTTCAGCGACGACGTTTAATTTTGTGGAATAAATAAAGGCATGTGACCTAAAGCAACAATTGTAACAACGAAAATAATGAAAATTCCTAAGGCATATTTTGCTGATTCTTTTTGCCATTGGCCCATATCTAAACCAGTTAAACGTAATAGCAAGTAAATAAATGCCACTAATGGACTTAATAAGTGGAACGCTTGCCCCATTAAGGAAGCTAAAGCCATAGACATATTGTCAAATCCATAAGAACGTCCAGCTTCTGCTAGGACTGGTAAGACACCGAAATAGAAACCGTCGTTTGAAATAAAGAATGTTCCTGGTGCTGAAATGAACGCAATCACTAAGCCCCAAGCGCCGGCTAATTGTTTTGGAATAATATTAACAAAGCTATTTGCTAAGGCATTGGCCATACCAGAACCTTGGAATAAGCCCATGAAGACGCCAGCAGCAAAAACTAAGATAACTACTTGCACAGCATCACCAGCATTTGCACTAATACGGCTGCTTTGATCTTTTAATTTTGGATAGTTAATCATTAAAGCGATACAAGTACCAACTAGGAATAATAATAACGGTGGCATTTCAATCCACGAAGGCAAACCTAATTGACCAACGAATGAACTTAGGACTAACCAACCGATTAAGACAATCGTTAAAATACCATTGAACGCAAAATTCTTTGGACGACGAATTTCTAATAACTCAGGATCGTTAACAATAGTCATTTCTTCCAATTCTTTATCAGTAAGCGTTGTCACGCCTAAGCGAGCACGTTCTTTTTTCCCCATGCGATAAGCAACAAAGAAGATAACATACAATACAGATAAAATCATACCAGGTGCTAAATAAGAAAGAATGTCGGCATCAACTTCTAGTACGGCCATGGCACGAGCTGTTGGACCGCCCCAAGGTAATAAGTTCATAATGGTGTTTTGTAAGATAACAAGCACACCTAAATTCATCAATTTCATATTAAGTTTTTTGTAGATGGGAATAAACGCAGAACAGCAAATCAAGGTCGTAGTTGTTCCATCTCCGTTTAAGGAAACAGCAGCAGCAACTACCGCAGTAGCCATCAAGACTTTCATTGGATCGCCTTTAGCAAAGTAAATCATTTTTTTAGTGATTGGGTCAAACAAACCAGCATCCAACATAATAGAGAAGTAAAGAATGGCAAATAATAACATAATACCAGTTTTTGAAGTAGTTGAAATCCCATCTAAGACGAAATTCCCAATGTTGACTTCAGGGACAACACCGTCAGCACCAGGTGGCGGACTCGCTACTCCAGTTGCAATTGCAATCAAAGTAAAAATAAGAGGAATAATTACTAAAGATGTAAACGGTGACAATTTCTTTTTCATGATTACATACATAAAGATGATAATCATACCATAAGCTAAAATAGTGAGTAACATGTTTTTCTTCCTTTCTTTTTTTAGAACTTTTTTGTAAGCGTTAACAACCGGTGTTAATAAAAAAGAATAGCCATGAGAAATGTTTCACAGTATTCTGGTTTACAACAAAAAATATTTTTTGTGTTTGTCTATAGTGTGAGAATATACAAACTTTCGCAGAGAATAAATAGCCTAAAACAAAAAGAACATCAAAAAAACAATTCAACAATCAAATTCTTATTAATAACTTAATATAATATTAATAGAATCTTAACGGCTGATAAATGCTTATATACCAATGTTTACAGAGTTTTTTTCACAAAATAAACAATAAAAGAACAATCTGAGCTAGTGTTTTCACTAGGTTTTTTAACGGTTTTTTCTATAATGAACGTATACCAAGAATTAGTGAAAGGAGAGACAATATGGGCCTATTTAAGTCCTTATTCAAGAAAGAGCAACACACGCAGGATACCGAGATTAATGAAAGCGTTATCCAACGTGAAGCGGATAACTTGGAAAAGCGATGGATAGATATACCAGCATATATTCCTGCTGAGCCAAAAGAATATCAATTGGTAAGTATTGTGGCCACTGCCATCGCAGCAGGAGAGTTTCCAGAAAGTCGTTTTGTTATCAAAAAAATCGCAAAACGAAATCCAGAAGCAAAAGAAGTTGCCATTATTGCAGCCAGTATAGCTGCAGAGCTTTCAGAAGAGTCTCAGCTAGTTGTCAAAAGAATTTCAAAACAAAACCTTGAGGAGGATCATTATGTTACGCAAATTTAAAATTTCAATTGATGGGAAAGAATATTTAGTCGAGATGGAAGAAATCGGTGGCGTCCCACAACCAGCACCTGTTGCGCCACAACCAACAGCGCCAGTTGCTACGACAGAAACACCAGCCCCTGCTGTTGAAGAAGCCCCAGCGCCAGCAGCACAGCCAGCCGCCCCAGCAGGAGCAGATGCAATGCCTGCGCCAATGCCAGGAACTGTGTTAAAAGTATTAGTCAATGTTGGTGATACGGTGTCTGAGAACCAACCATTGTTAATTTTAGAAGCAATGAAGATGGAAAATGAAATCGTTGCAGGAAAAGCAGGTACGGTAACAGGAATTCATGTTACCCAAGGCCAAATTGTGAACCCAGGGGAACCATTAATAACAATTAACTAGAATTAATTTAAGAAGAGGAAGTGATTTGTGTGGAGACACTGATTCAAGGTGTTATAGGAATGGGCCAAGAACCAGGACGCATTGTGATGATGCTGATTGGTGGACTATTAATGTATTTAGGAATAAAAAAAGAGTATGAACCAACACTTTTAGTGCCGATGGGTTTAGGAACGATTTTAGTGAACTTTCCTAATTCCGGCGTATTGAGCGCTGGCGGCGAGCCAGGTCCGTTTAATGTTCTTTTTGATTTTGGAATAAAAACAGAATTATTCCCGTTATTATTATTTATTGGGATTGGGGCAATGATTGATTTCGGTCCATTGTTACAAAATCCGTTTATGTTGATGTTTGGTGCCGCTGCACAGTTTGGGATTTTCTTTACAGTTATTATGGCTGTTTTATTAGGTTTTGATTTAAACGATGCTGCTTCGATTGGGATTATTGGTGCCGCTGATGGCCCAACGTCTATTTTCGTAGCAAATACCTTACATTCAAAATACATGGGGGCCATAATGGTTGCCGCTTACTCCTACATGGCGTTAGTTCCGATTATTCAACCAGTAGCGATTAAAGCAGTGACGACGAAAGCCGAACGTCGGATCCGTATGACTTATCGGGCCGGTGAAGTTTCTCAAACAGCGAAAATTCTTTTCCCGGTTGTTATTACGATTGTCGCAGGGTTAATTGCGCCGGTGTCATTACCATTAGTTGGTTTCTTAATGTTTGGGAACTTATTAAGAGAATGTGGCGTTTTGGATCGTTTATCCATTACAGCTCAAAATGAATTGGTGAATATTATTAGTATCTTGCTAGGACTATCTATTTCCGTTAGCATGAACTATGCAGAGTTCTTAAAAGTCGATACGTTGATGGTTATTGGCTTAGGGTTAGTCGCCTTTATTATGGACTCAGTCGGCGGCGTGCTTTTTGCTAAATTCTTGAATTTATTTAGAAAAGAAAAAATCAATCCCATGATTGGTGCTGCGGGTATTTCCGCTTTCCCAATGTCTAGTCGGGTCATTCAAAAAATGGCTACAGATGAAGACCCACAAAACTTTATTTTAATGCATGCTGCTGGTGCCAACGTTTCAGGACAAATCGCTTCTGTAATTGCTGGTGGCTTACTATTAGCCTTTTTAACATAGGACGGAAAGGAGAACGAATACATGTCTGTTAACATGGAAGATTTAAAAATTGCTTTTGAACTGTTAGGTTTTGGTTGGGGCGGCGTTTTCGTTGTTTTATTTATCATTTATCTAGCATCTAAATTACTAACAAAATTATTTCCAATTAAAAAATAAAGGAGGTTATTGCTGTGAGCAGCGTATATACAATGAAAAGAATCTGGTTGCAAAAAGATAAAAAAGCTTATCAAGCTTGGCGCGAATTAATGGAAAAAGCCGAATTGCAAACGACAGAAGCACTTGATTACACCGTTGGCATATATGATGACACAGCATTAATCGCCTCTGGCTCGCTTTCAGGCAAAACGATTAAGTGCGTGGCCGTTTGTAAAAAATATCAATCTGAAAATTTGTTAACCCAATTGGTGGTTCATCTACTTGAAAAACTGAGAGAAGAAAACCAATTACACAGTTTTTTGTATACAAAACCAAAAAATGAACAAATTTTTCAGTCGCTAGGCTTTCAAAAAGTGGTTGCGAATCAAGAGGTGCTATTTATGGAGCAAGGCAAACCAGATTTTGCCGATTATCTTGGTTACCTGACACAGCATAAAAAAGCAGGGCCAGCCAGTAGCATTGTCATGAATGCAAATCCTTTTACGAAAGGCCATCAGTACTTAGTCGAAAAAGCAGCCCAAGAAAGTCCGCACGTTTATGTGTTTGTTTTATCTGAAGATAAATCGCTGTTTTCAAAAGAAGCACGTTTCGCAATGGTGCAAAAAGGGGTAGCCCATTTACCCAATGTGACAGTCCTATCTACAGAAGATTACTTAGTTTCGTCTGCGACTTTTCCTACCTATTTTTTGAAAGAAAAAGCGCCATTAGAGGTAGCTGCAATTCAAGCAACGCTTGATGCAACGTTATTTAAAGAAAGAATTGCGCCAATACTTGAAATTCAGCAACGTTATGTGGGAGAAGAGCCTTATTCAGAAGTGACCGCTGTCTACAATCAAGCAATGCAACAAGTTTTCGGACAAACGATAACGCTAACCATTGTCCCGCGATTAGCGAGTGATGGAGAGCTGATTAGTGCGACGAAAGTTCGCAAAGCGATGGCTGAAGGCGACAAAGAGACACTCAAGAAGTTTTTACCAGCAACAAGTTATCAATACTTAGTAGAACACAAGAAACTAATGAGGTGAAGAAAGTGAAGATTATCAAAAATGCTACTGCAGGGACAGTAGAATCAAGTGATATTATGATTACCGTCCAACCCATTGAATCAACAGAAAATACCATTGAATTAGAAAGTAGTGTCGAAAAACAATTTGGCAATCAAATTCGTCAGGTGATTACGACAACTTTGGAACATTTAGATGTCCAAGGCGTTGCGGTCAAGGCGATTGATAAAGGGGCATTAGATTGTACAATCAAAGCTCGGATGATTACAGTTTTACATCGAGGCGCTGAAAAAGAAACGTATGATTGGAAGGAGTTGGACTCATGGAACGTTTAAGAAGAACAATGATGTTTGTCCCTGGAGCGAACGCAGCAATGCTAAGAGATGCACCATTGTATGGGGCAGATTCAATCATGTTTGATTTAGAAGATGCAGTTTCATTAAAAGAAAAAGACTCTGCCCGTGTTTTAGTCCATTCTGCTTTGAAAACTTTCGATTATGGCAATATTGAAATTGTTGTTCGGATCAATGCTTTAGATGCCGGTGGCGCAGAAGATATTGAAGCAATGGTCTTAGCTGGTGTCGATGTGATTCGTTTACCAAAAACAGAAACAGCCCAAGATATCATTGATGTCGAGGCAGTCATTACAGAAGTAGAACAGCAAAATGACATTCCCGTAGGAACAACGAAAATGATGGCTGCTATCGAATCGGCTGAAGGTGTTCTAAATGCGCCCGCGATTGCCAAAAGTTCAACTCGATTGATTGGCATCGCGTTAGGCGCCGAAGACTATGTTACCAATATGAAAACACGGCGCCATCCAGATGGCCAAGAACTATTCTTTGCTCGTAGCATGATTTTACATGCCGCTCGAGCAGCTGGGATTGCGGCTATTGATACGGTCTATTCAGATGTAGACAATACGGAAGGCTTTGAAGCCGAAGTTCGTTTGATTAAACAGCTAGGTTTCGATGGGAAATCGGTGATTAACCCTCGTCAAATCCCATTGGTTAATAATATTTATGCGCCAACAGAAAAAGAAATCCAGAATGCTAAGGAAGTAATCTGGGGCATTCGGGAAGCCGAAGCAAAAGGTTCCGGTGTTATCTCCGTAAATGGAAAAATGGTTGATAAACCAATTGTTGAACGAGCTGAACGGGTCATTGCGTTAGCATTGGCGGCTAAATTAATTACCGAGGAGGAAATATAGACATGGTAGTAAATAAAGTAGGCAAAGACATTCCTCAATCTTATGCAGAGCAATACGGCATTTATGAAGGAGAATTAGCACACATTGGTGCTTATCAAGAAGCGAGCCGAGCAATTAAACCAGTGAAACCTCGGGAGACAAAACTTTTAGGAAGTATTCGTGAAGCAATTGAAAAAACAGGTTTAAAAGATGGCATGACCATCTCTTTCCATCACCATTTCCGTGAAGGAGACTATGTGATGAATTTAGTTTTAGCCGAGATTGCCGCCATGGGGCTGAAAAACATTTCGATTGCACCTAGTTCAATTGCAAATGTTCATGAACCTTTGATCGAACACATTAAAAATGGAGTAGTCACCAACATTACTTCTTCAGGTTTGAGAGATAAAGTAGGAGCCGCTATTTCAGCAGGTATCATGGAAAATCCTGTGGTGATTCGTTCACATGGTGGCCGGGCACGGGCAGTAGCAGCAGGCGATATCCATATTGATGTAGCTTTCTTAGGTGCACCAAGTTCAGATGCTTATGGAAATGCGAATGGAACCAAAGGAAAAGCCACCTGTGGTTCTCTTGGATATGCGATGGTCGATGCAAAATATGCGGATCAAGTGGTCATCATTACTGACACATTAGTGCCATATCCTAATACCCCTATTAGTATTCCACAAACAGATGTTGATTATGTGGTAGAAATTGATGCAATTGGTGATCCAGATGGAATTGCCAAAGGCGCAACACGTTTTACAAAGAATCCTAAAGAATTATTGATTGCTGAATATGCCGCAAAAATAATTACACATTCTCCTTACTACAAAGAAGGCTTCTCATTCCAAACAGGAACAGGTGGCTCTTCACTAGCAGTTACGCGGTTCATGAGAGAACAAATGCTTAAAGATGGCATTAAAGCAAGTTTCGCTTTAGGCGGAATTACGAATGCAATGGTGGAACTTTTGGAAGAAGGTTTAGTAGAAAAAATTATTGACGTCCAAGACTTTGATCATCCATCAGCTATTTCTTTAGGAGAAAATGCCAATCATTATGAAATTGATGCCAATATGTATGCTTCACCGCTTAGCAAAGGGGCGGTTATTAATCAATTAGATACAGCTATTTTATCTGCTTTAGAAGTGGACACAGATTTTAATGTAAATGTCATTACTGGTTCAGATGGTGTCATCCGTGGTGCTTCTGGCGGACATTCCGATACAAGTATGGCTTGTAAAATGAGTCTAGTGATTGCACCACTTGTGCGTGGACGGATTCCAACAATCGTTGAGCAAGTAAATACAGTCGTTACACCAGGTACGAGTGTCGATGTCGTAGTAACAGAAGTCGGCATTGCAATCAATCCAAAAAGAACAGACTTAATTGATTGTTTTAAAACCTTAGATGTTCCTCAGTTTACGTTAGAAGAGTTGAAAGACAAAGCCTACAACATTGTTGGCACCCCGGAACCAATTAAATATGGAGACAAAGTCGTTGCGTTAATTGAATACCGAGATGGTAGTCTAATTGATGTGGTACGCAATGTTTAATGGGGAAAAAGTAACACTTTTAGAGATGTTGGATGCTCGCGAACAAAGAGCTGCCACACAGAAGGAGTTGTTAGAAACAGCACCAGAAGCTAGTCTCTTATCTGCCACAATGAATATTCCTGGAGAAGTAAAAAATTCGCCCACCTTAACGGCTGTTTTTTTAGAAGTAATTGACGAAGTCGAGCAACAATTGCTGGATCAAGTACCGATTGTTAATTTTTACCGGAATGAAAAAACAGGGCCTGAATATTATTTGGCGGTTTCGTTAGCCCCACAAGAATTAAAACAAAGAATGGTCAAAATTGAAGAAACACATCCTTATGGTCGTTTAGTGGACCTAGATGTTTTATGGGGAAATAAAGAACTAAAAAGCCTTCATCGAGGAGATTTAGGCTTGCCACCACGGCGCTGTTTTATGTGCCAAGAAGAGGCGAAAGTCTGTGGACGAAATCGACGTCACAGTCTTGAAGCAATGCAAGAAAAAATAACAGAAATAATTTTGACACGAAAGGAGCAGCCAAGTGAGTAAAAAAATTCGTTTTACAGAAACGGTGCTACGGGATGGACAACAAAGTTTAATTGCAACACGGATGCCAACCTCAGATATGCTGCCGATTATTAAAACAATGGACGAGGCAGGATTTCATGCATTAGAAATGTGGGGCGGGGCAACGTTTGATTCCTGTGTCCGCTATTTAAACGAGGATCCTTGGGAACGTCTTCGCCAAATTCGCAAAGAAGTTAAAAATACCAAACTTCAAATGTTATTACGAGGACAAAATTTACTAGGATATCGTCATTACGCTGATGATGTGGTGCGGGCCTTTGTCGAAAAATCAGTTGAAAATGGGATTGATATTATTCGTATTTTCGATGCCTTGAATGATGTCCGTAATTTACAAACAGCAATTCAAACAACAAAAGAAGCTGGCGGACACTGTCAAGCAGCGATTTCTTATACCACGAGTGAAATTCATACCATCGATTACTTTGTAAAATTAGCCAAAGAATTAAGTCAAACAGGAGCGGATTCCATTTGTATTAAGGATATGGCAGGCGTTTTGACGCCACAAACGGGTTTTGAATTAGTGAGCAAAATGAAAGATGCCATTGATTTACCTTTAGAGGTGCATACGCATGCGACTAGTGGTATTTCTGAGATGACCTATTTAAAAGTTGCTGAAGCAGGTGCGGATATCATCGATACAGCTATCTCTTCTTTCGCTGGCGGTACGAGTCAACCAGCCACAGAATCTGTAGCCATTGCGTTAGAAGATTTAGGCTTTGAAACAGGTTTAAATATGGAAAAAGTAACAGAGATTGCTGACTATTTCAATCCGATTCGTGATCGTTTTAGAAGTGAAGGCATTTTAAACCCTAAAGTTAAAGATACGGAACCGAAAACCTTGATTTATCAAGTGCCTGGTGGTATGTTATCAAACTTATTAAGTCAATTAACGGAGCAAGGTTTACAAGACAAATATGAAGAAGTTTTAGCTGAAGTACCTAAAGTAAGAGCGGATTTAGGGTATCCACCACTAGTTACGCCGCTTTCACAAATGGTCGGAACACAAGCTTTAATGAATGTGATTTCTGGGGAAAGATATTCCTTAATACCGAATGAAATCAAAGATTATGTGCGCGGAGAATACGGCAAATCACCAGCACCTATCGCAGAAGAGATTAAGCAAAAAATCATTGGGGATGAAGAGGTAATCACTTGTCGACCAGCGGATTTATTGAAACCAGAGTTGCATAGTTTAGAAAATGAAATCCAACAATATGCAAAATCTGAAGAGGATGTCCTATTATATGCGATGTTCCCACAACAAGGAAAAGACTTTTTAGGACGTCGCGAAGATCCTTTTTACGATGTACCGTTACAGAAAGTGACAGTCAAACTTGACTTGCCAGAATAGAACGGGCAAGTGCTCCGCAAATGTATAAAGAAGCAAGGGTTTGAGCGACGATAACGGTTGTTCAAACCCTTGCTTCATCAAATAGAAAAAAGGCAGCCCGTGAAAGGAAGTGACAATGTGTTAGAAGAAGTTCTAGCAATTCATCAAAAAAATATTGGTGTGCTAAGTCTTGAAGCAACAGAAGCGGTGTTAAACCATCATGATTTAGCCAAAATGTATACACCTGGTGTCGCAGAATTGAGTTTAATGATTGCCCAAAATCATGAATTAGCGCGCGAGTGGACCATTAGTGGTAAGTTAATTGCGGTTATTACAGATGGGTCAGCTGTTCTGGGTCTCGGCAATATGGGCACGCAAGCGGGCTTGCCAATTGTTGAAGGCAAAGCTTTACTTTATAAAAATTTGGCGGGGGTCGATGCTATTCCTTTAGCACTGGAACAAAAATCAGTGGACGAGATGGTTCAAACAATTGAAAATTTACAAAATAGTTTTGCAGGAATCCATTTAGAAGATATTTCTGCACCAAAATGTTTTGAAATTGAAGAAAAACTGCAACAACGTTTGAACATTCCTGTGTATCATGATGACCAAGAAGGCACAGCCATTGTCGTTTTAGCTGGGCTAATCAACGCAGCCAAAATTAAAGGAAAACCTTTAAATGAATTGCGTGTGGTGATTAACGGAGTTGGTGCTTCTGGTGTAGCGACCGCTAAGTTATGTATTCAAGCGGGAATTACGCATCTCACCTTAGTAGATCGCCAAGGTGTTTTAAGAGAAGAAGACCCGACATTGAATCCTTACCAACGTGCTTTGCTTCGACAGGTAATAAAACCATCAGTAGAAAACAAAGATTTAGCCACCGCTGTCGTCAATCAGGATGTTTTTTTAGGCTTATCAGAAGCGGATGTGCTAACGCCAGCCCTGATTAAATCAATGAACCAAGACCCAATTATCTTTGCTTTAGCAAATCCTAAACCAGAAATTGAACCAGCCCTCGCCCAAGCCAATGGCGTCCGTTTATTAGCAACTGGTTCTTCCAAATATCCGAATCAAGTGAACAACATTTTAGTTTTTCCAGGTCTTTTTAAAGGGTTATTGGCAGCGAAAGGCAGAAAAGTCGATGTCGGTTTGCAAATGACAGTAGCACGAAGCTTGGCCGCTATGATTTCAGAACCCACAGTAGAAAAATTCATACCTAATGTATTTGATGGCGGCGTAGTTGACACGGTTTTTAATGCTGTACTAGACTATATAAAACAAGAAAAGACCACGGCAGAAGAAGGGACGTAAAAGGCAATGACAAAGCAAGCAAGGAGTAAATTAGCGCAGCAAGCACAATTGGCACTACTCTATGAAGTGACCTGTTTAAATAAACCAGGCTTGGTGGATCCAGTCGATGCAGGCGCCCATCAAGATATGGATGTTTTCACTTTTTTAGAAAGTAGTGTGGTTTTGACTCCTTATTTTGAAACCTTCGTTCAAGCTGGGACAGAGCTACGTCATTTGCCGATTGAGGCAACATTTCGCACGATTCGACAAGTTGGTTTAGAAGCAGAACGAGCGATGTTTGAGGCAACAGAAGGTATCAATACACATAAAGGAGCAATTTTTTCTCTAGGTATTTTTTTAGCTGTCTGTGGTCGTCTAATGATTTGGGAGACCCCTTGCACCTTACAATTGTTTCAACAAACGCTTCAAACAATGACGCAAGACTTATTGGCTGACTTTGAAAACCTCGCTACGAATGAGCTAGAAAAACTAACTTGGGGTGAACGACTATTTGTTCAGCATGGCTTGACTGGAATCCGTGGTGAGGCGCAACAAGGTTATCCCGCTGTCTTTGAACAGGGAGTGCCTTATTATCAAAAACATCAAGGCACACAACAACAAAAACTCATTGATACGCTCCTTTATTTATCGCTCTATGTTGAGGATACGAATTTGATTAAACGAAGTCAAAATGTCCAAATTTTTGAAGTATATCAACCGTTAATCCAGGAATATTTTGCTTTAGGGGGGACACAAACGTTACGGGGAACCCTTTGCTTAGAAAGATTGAATCACTTATTCAAAGAAAAAAATTGGAGTATTGGTGGCAGTGCAGATGCTTTAATTTTGGTGGTGTTTTTAGATAAACTAATGAAATTAAATTGGCTGACGCCTTAATTAAAAAGATAGTTACAACGCTGATTTGGTCAGTTATTTTGACCTTATATGCCTATGGAAAGGTCTCAAGAGAATTCAAGAAAGCGATTGACAAATACCACGAAACACAGTATATTTTATTACGAAATCATTCTTATCAGAGTATACAAATACGATGATAAACAGTTGAAGCGAATCTTGATTTGCTTTTCCTAAACCTGATTCTTTTAGAATCAGGTTTTTGTTTATCTAAAAGGCGGCATTCGTTCAAAAACGGCTGTCGCCTTTTTTTATGAAATTTTTTTAATATAAAAAATTTCATAAAAAAATCTTAAAAACAGAAAAAATTGTTATAGATTAGAGTCATTTTTTTGATGTAAAGTTTTTATAACTTATGTCTATAAAATTGATAAAAACAGTCAAAGTAGTAGAAAAAATAATAGTGGAATTTCTCAAAAAAATAAAAAAATTTTCCGTTATTTAATTATCGATTTATCAAACGATAAGTTATAATAAAATAATTTATTTATCTTTAATGATTGAGGAGAAATGTATAAACTTCCTCATTTTCCTCTCATTGTATAATAACTCACTAATGAATTAGTGAGTTTTTTAACATATCCAGGATGTTTGTTATCAAATGAATTTTTATATAAAAATTCACAGCATTATATTTTGAAAAGCTGAGGAAATGTACTAAACTGCAGGTGTTAAATCCATTTAAATCGCTAAAGGGGGAGATGAACAACTAGGGGAAGCTAATGATCTTGGTATTTATCGTTTATTTTAAAGAAAAGAGGGACGATCAGATGAAAAAGAAAATTGTTGAGGATTTTAATCGGAAAAGTCAGCATAAAAAATGGACAAAACGCAAGATGCTTAATTTAGCAATATCAAGTGGTTTATTATTTACGTCATTAGCAATCCCTGTAAGTATAGCTGTTACCTCTGGCACAATCAGTGCATCAGCAGCGGTCTTGGATATCGAACTATTATCAAATGTTACGTCAAATAATGACAGTGGCACATCAACGAGTAATCGTTGGACAGCCGCAAACCAAAATCAACCAGTTAATTTCACGGTTTCTGGTGGCGCTTTAGCAGATGCTTCCGCTGTGTTTAGTGGACAAAAACAAGCGGTGTTAGTGGTTCCTCCTGAGTTAAGAGGAAATGTAGCTGCAGCAGGCAGCGCAGCAATCAATACCAACGTTACGATTGATCTTTCAAAAGTTACTTTTTTGACTGCCGTTTTGAATGCAGCCAATGATTTAACCAATGTGATTACTCAAATTACCAGTGGAGCGTTAGGGAATTTAACTGGTGTTGATATTGATTTGACGGAAGTGAATCGTCAATTGGAATTAGTGAATAACATTGAAAACTTAGGTGCTGCTTCATTTACAGCTCCGGAAACGTTAGCAGCTGACGGCTCATACATTAGCGCACCAATTAGTGATGGTTTAGGGTTAGTTTTAGCCCAAAATGTTTCAAACATCTTACAAGATTTGAATGCGGCAGTTCAAGCTTTGGAGGCAAAAGGAACCAGTATCCCAAGTAATCTTGTCGCCACAGCCATAAATGCAGCCTTGCTTCCTGTCAAAGGCACGGTAAACGTGGCTGTTTCAGGTGCTTTGCCTTTATTAGCGGTTGGTGGTTCAGGTGTGAATGAGTTAGTGGATGCTTCTTTACTAGGCGCAACTACGGTTACTTTACCAACTACCGTTTCAACACCTCAAAATTTATCCAATAATTTAGATGCTCGTTTTGTAGGAACAGTCGTTCAAACAGATCTTTTAGACGTTAATTTATTAGCAACAGCAGACGGTGTATCCAACATTTATTTTGCTGCAGGTACTACTAGTGAAGTAACCGCACCTACCGTAACAGGAGTAACAGGCAATTCAACGGCAGGTTACGAAGTTAAAGGAACTGCCGATGCCAATGCCACGGTTGAAATCCGAAATGCAGGAGGTGCCGTGATAGGTACAGGTACTGCTGATGGGACAGGGGCATTTACAGTTACCATTCCCGCAGGTGAAGCAGGTGCTAATGAAACGTTAACCGCCGTAGCGAAAAACGCCAGCGGCACAGAAAGTACGCCAACAACGTTCCAAACACCAGCGGATCCTAATACACCCGTAGCGACGCCAATTGTTGAGACTGTAACAGGTAGTACAACAAAAGGCTATGAGGTCAAAGGGACTGCTGAAGTTGGCACCACCATTGAGGTTCGCGATGCAGCTGGCACGGTCCTTGGTACTGCAACAACTGGAACTGACGGAAAATATACAGTGACTTTAGATCCAGGAAAAGCAACAGCAAATCAAACGCTGAGCGTTGTAGCGAAAAACGCTAGTGGCACGGAAAGTCAACCAGCAACGGCGACAACACCAGCTGATGTCACTGCACCAACAGTTGATAACATCACAGGCAACTCTGGTTCGGGTTATGAAATTACAGGAACAGCAGACCCTAACACAACAATCGAAGTTCGTGATCCAGCTGGGGCAGTCATTGGTACAGGTACCTCTGATGCGAATGGTGATTTTACTGTAACGCTACCAACGGGAACGACAAATCCTGGGGATACGTTAACAGTGATTGGAAAGGATAACGCAGGAAATGAAAGTCAACCGACTGAAGTCCTTGTTCCTGCTGATGCCACGGTTACAGCACCAACTGTAACAGGAGTAACAGGTAATTCAGTTGCTGGTTATCAGGTGACAGGCACCGCTGATCCGAATGCTACCATTGAAATTCGTGATGCAGATGGGAACGTGATTGCAACAGGGACTGCCGATGGGACTGGTTCCTTTGCTGTGAACCTTCCAGCTGGGACGGCAAATGCGAATGAAACATTGACAGCGTTAGCCAAAGATCCTGCTGGCAATACAAGTACACCGACAACCTTCCAAACACCAGCAGATGAAGTAGTGGCACCGCCAAGTGTCGACAAAGTTACTGGGAATACAACACAAGGATATCAAGTGACAGGTACCGCTGAACTTGGCACCACCATTGAAGTTCGTGCAACAGACGGAACAGTTTTAGGCACCGCAACAACTGGACCGACTGGCCAATATACTGTGACGTTAGCTTCAGGAAAAGCAACAGCTAAACAAACAGTGAATGTAGTTGCTAAAAATGATACTGGACTTGAGAGTCAACCAACTACAGCTATGACACCCGCTGATGTTACCACACCAACAATTGGTGACATTACTGGAGATTCAACAACTGGTTATGAAATCACTGGGACGGCGGACCCTAATACCACCATTGAAGTACGGAACCCAGATGGAACAATTATTGGTACAACGACAACGGATGATCAAGGAAACTTTACTGTGGACCTTCCAGCGGGAGCCGCTAATCCTGGTGATACATTAACAGTTGTTGGAAAAGACGGTGACGGCAATGAAAGTCAACCAACGGAAGTGACGGTCCCTGAAGATGCAACCGTAGCAGCACCAACTGTGACGACTGTTACAGGAACAACTGCCACTGGGTATCAAGTAACCGGCACGGCAGAGCCAAATGTCACCATTGAGATTCACAATGAAGCAGGTTTAGTTATTGCTACGGGAACGACTGATGGTGCTGGCGCCTTTACAATCACTCTTCCGACGGGCACAGCAACAGCTAACGAAGCCTTAACTGCCATTGCGAAAGATGCTGCTGGGAAAGAAAGTAATCCGACTGCTTTCAAAACACCTGCTGATCCAGATGCACCAGTCGCGACACCTACTGTTGACAAAATCACTGGTAGCACGACAAAAGGCTATCAAGTAGTAGGAGCAGCAGAAGTTGGTACAACAGTTGAGGTGCGTGATGCCGATGGTACAGTCCTTGGCATGGCAACTACTGGAACTGATGGCAAATACACAGTGACTTTAGAGCCAGGGAAGGCCTCAGCTAACGAAACAATAACTGTTGTAGCGAAAAATGCAACAGGAAAAGAAAGTCAGCCGGCTACAGCAACTACACCAGCCGACTTAGCCACACCAACCATTGATTCTATTACCGGAAATTCTGGTAAAGGTTACGAAATCACTGGAACGGCGGAGCCCAAAACCACTATTGATGTCCGTGACGCAGACGGAACCATCATTGCTGCTACAACTGTTAACGAAACCGGCCAATATACGGTGACTCTACCAGCTGGCGTAGTGACACCAGGAGAAACGATTACGATTATTAGCAAAGATGGCGCTGGTAATGAAAGTCAACCAGCTACAGCCGTTATTCCAGCGGATGTCGTTTTAGCGGCGCCAACTATTACGAAGGTTGAAGGAAACAAAGCCAATGGCTATACAGTCACTGGAACTGCTGATCCAAATGTCACGGTTCAATTTTACAATAGCAGTGAACAATTATTGGCAAGTGGCAATACAACTACTGGAGGTACCTTCTCCGTTCATATTGCAGCAGGGTTAGCAACAGAAAAAGAAACATTAACCGCACTAACCACAGATACACAAGGAAATGTGAGTCCTAAAACCACATTTATGACGCCAGCCGATATTACGGGAGAACCAGAAATTAAAATTGCGGCACCAACTGTTTCTTCAGTTTTAGGAACGTCTAAAGCCGGCTACCTCATCAAAGGAACAGCTGAACCAAACCGAATCATTCAAATTAGTAACCGACTATTAAGAAGTGTGATTGCTGTAGGTGCCACCGATGCTGAAGGCAACTTCGCTATCCAATTAACAGCGGGACAAGCGACTGCTCAACAAAGTTTACTTGCGACAGCTACCGATGGCGCAGGACATTACAGTACGGCTACAACCTTCATGACGCCAGCCGACCCAACAAATCCTGGAGGAGGCAATGGTAACACTGGCGGAAATAACGGCAATACAGGCGGCAACACAGGAAACAATGGCGCAACTGGCGGGAATAATGGAAATGGTTCAAACACAGGTTCAAATCCAAATGGAGGTTCTGGTTTAGGCACAACAGGTTCTGGCTTAGGTTCACTAGGCAATGGCCTCGGTACAAATGGTAGTGGCTACCACCCTAAACTAAGCACCATCAGTTATGGCACTGGAAATCACGGGAAAACAGGCTTCTTACCTAGCACAGGTGAAAAAGAGTCTTCAGCCGTGACAACAAGTTTGTTTGGCGCCTTTGTCGCACTCCTTGCGAGCATGGGAATCATCAAACGCAAACGTAAAAACTAGCTCTCTCCTTTAATTCCTATAGATGAGAAAACGTATTGTTGAGAATTCCCCACTCAATGATACGTTTTCTCGTTCCATTTAATGAAGAAAAATTGCCAAATAGAATAAAATGTGCTATTCTATTTTCAGAAAATCGAAGGAACAAGCAGTGAAAGTGCTAAATCCAACCTGAATTTTTTAATGCAGGAGGAGTGGGCGCTTTTTTTGTTGTTATGAAGAAAGGAAGCTAATTATGCAATCAGCTACAATGGAATTTGATACAATTGCGGCGATTTCTACGCCGCCAGGTGAAGGTGCGATTAGTATTGTTCGTTTAAGTGGCGAGCAAGCAGTTGCTATTGCAAACAAAGTTTATCGGTCAGGCACTAAAGATTTAGCTAAAGTCCCCACGCACACGATTCATTATGGTCATATTGTTGATCCGCAAAACGATCAATTGATTGATGAAGTCATGCTTTCTGTGATGCGGGCACCGAAAACATTTACACGAGAAGACGTGGTAGAAATTAACTGTCATGGCGGCATTGTCGTGGTGAACCAATTATTGCAATTACTGTTACGTGAAGGCGCACGAATGGCCGAACCTGGGGAATTTACAAAACGTGCTTTTCTAAATGGCCGAATGGATCTTTCACAAGCAGAAGCAGTGATGGACTTAATCCGTGCTAAAACGGATAAAGCGATGAATGTTGCATTGAACCAATTGGATGGTAACTTGTCGGCGTTAATTCGTTCATTAAGACAAGAAATTTTAAATACTTTAGCACAAGTAGAAGTTAATATCGATTATCCAGAGTATGATGATGTCGAAGAATTAACCACGAAATTACTTTTAGAAAAAGCCGAATTTGTGAAAGCGCAGATTCAACAATTATTAACGACCGCTAAACAAGGAAAAATTTTGCGAGAAGGCCTAAGTACAGCAATTATTGGCCGACCAAATGTCGGGAAATCCAGTTTGTTAAACCATCTGTTACGAGAAGAAAAAGCTATCGTTACAGATATTGCTGGAACGACACGTGATGTCATTGAAGAATACGTTAACGTTCGCGGTGTTCCTTTAAAATTAATTGATACAGCGGGGATTCGCGAAACAGAAGACATTGTGGAACGAATTGGTGTCGAACGCAGCCGCAAAGCGTTAGCAGATTCGGATTTAATTTTGTTAGTCTTAAATCAAAGCGAAGAATTGACAGAGGAAGATCGTCAACTGTTGGAAGCAACGAAAGGCTTAAAACGCGTTATTCTTTTAAATAAAATGGACTTACCGACAAAACTGGATCCTAACGAATTACAAGAATTAGTCCCTGCAGAAGAAATTTTATCCGTTTCGGTGTTGTCAAACACAGGCTTAGATCAGTTAGAAGCGAAAATTGCTGATCTTTTCTTTGGCGGCCAAACAGGCGAAAAAGATGCTACCTATATTTCTAATACACGTCATATTGCTTTGCTGGATCAAGCAGCGCTTTCGTTACAAGAAGTGATTAACGGCATCGAAGCAGGTATGCCAGTCGATTTAGTTCAAATTGATATGACCCGTTGTTGGGATTATTTAGGGGAAATCGTCGGCGATAGTGTCCAAGATGAATTAATTACACAGTTATTTAGTCAATTTTGTTTAGGAAAATAAGACAAGAGAGGAATTTTTTATGAATCAATATCAAGCAGAATCATATGATGTTATTGTCGTCGGTGCTGGACATGCTGGCTCTGAAGCAGCCTTAGCAGCCGCACGAATGGGCGTTAAAACGTTACTTTTAACAATTAATTTAGATATGGTTGCTTTTATGCCATGTAACCCTTCTGTTGGTGGACCTGCCAAAGGAGTCGTTGTCCGAGAAATCGATGCATTAGGCGGTGAAATGGGTAAAAACATTGATAAAACCTACATCCAAATGCGGATGCTAAATACTGGTAAAGGTCCAGCAGTGCGTGCGTTGCGCGCGCAAGCTGACAAACATGCCTATGCGACAGAAATGAAACATACCATTGAAAAAGAAGAAAATTTAACCCTTCGTCAAGGGATTGTTGAAGAATTAATAGTGGAAGATGGCGTTTGTCGTGGTGTTGTAACTTCAACAGGTGCCGCATACCGTAGTCAAGCAGTGGTGATTACTGCCGGTACTGCCTTGCGTGGCGAAATTATTATTGGTGAATTAAAATATTCATCAGGACCAAACAATTCGCAACCTTCCGTTGGTTTAGCCAATCATTTAAAAGAATTAGGTTTAGAAATCGATCGCTTTAAAACAGGAACGCCGCCACGAGTAAAATCAAGTACGATTGATTATTCTGTGACAGAGGAACAACCAGGCGATAAAGAACCCAACCACTTTAGTTACAGCACGCCAGATAGTGCCTACAATCAAAACCAAGAACCTTGTTGGTTAACTTATACGAATGAAACAACGCATGAAATTATTCAAAAAAATCTACACCGCGCCCCAATGTTTACTGGGATTGTTGAAGGTGTGGGCGCTCGGTATTGCCCATCCATCGAGGACAAAATTGTTCGTTTTGCAGACAAACCAAGACACCAATTGTTCTTGGAACCAGAAGGGTTGAATACCGAAGAAGTTTACGTCCAAGGCTTATCTACTTCTTTACCAGAAGATGTCCAAACAGAAATGCTTCATTCTATTGAAGGATTAGAAAAAGTAGAAATGATGCGTACAGGTTACGCCATTGAATACGATGTGGTAGTCCCTCACCAATTACGCCCAACATTAGAAACAAAGGTCATTGAGAATCTTTATACAGCAGGTCAAACGAACGGAACTAGTGGCTACGAAGAAGCTGCTGGTCAAGGCTTGATGGCAGGAATTAATGCTGCATTGAAAATTCAAGGCAAAGAGCCTCTTGTTTTAAAACGTAGTGATGGCTATATTGGCGTCATGATTGACGATTTAGTTACAAAAGGCACTAACGAACCTTATCGTTTATTAACGTCACGTGCGGAGTATCGTTTGATTTTACGACATGACAATGCGGACTTACGTTTAACAGAAATGGGTCATGAAATTGGCTTAGTCAAAGAAGAACAATATGCCGCCTATCTAGTCAAAAAAGCGGCTGTTGAAGCGGAAATTGCCCGCTTAGGCAAACATCGGATTAAACCAACCAAAGAAGTGCAAGCATTTTTGGAAACCAAAGGCGCTGCTGGCTTAAAAGATGGTATTTTAGCTAGAGATTTTCTGAAACGCCCAGAAATCAGTTATCAAGAAGTCGCTCAATTTATTCCCGCACCTGAAGAGGCGCTCGATCCAAAAGTGATTGAACAAGTAGAAATTCAAATCAAGTACGAAGGCTACATTAAAAAAGCCATGGAAAAAGTTGAGAAACTAAAACGCATGGAAGCAAAACGCATTCCAGAAAACATCGATTACCAAGCGATTAACGGCTTGGCGACAGAAGCAAAACAAAAACTACAAAAAATCCAACCAGAAACGATTGCCCAAGCAAGCCGTATCAGCGGTGTGAACCCCGCTGACATTAGCATTTTGATGGTCTACATCGAACAAGGAAAAATCGCGAAAGTGCAAGGATAATAAGTGGATATGAACGGATTCTTGAGAATAAATGAATCCTTATCGTATCAACTGACTCCGTTTTTGACTCCGTATATCATGCATTCATGTAGGAGTCGAACAATTCAACTGTTTCTTCTTGTCGATTTTTCGATACTTGGATGTAGATGTCCATGGTTGTCTTAGATGAAGAATGTCCTAATCTATCTTGCACATCTTTTACTTGAGCACCTGCTTCAAAAAGCAATGTGGCATGGGTTTTTCTAAAGCCATGCACTTTGATTATTTTCATATCAGGGAACTTCCTAGCTACTTTACTCATTACATGATTAGGGTAGCCATTATACAGGAAGTCCCTTTTTTTATTTGCTTTAATAGTGCTGATAACAGGTACATCATCTATATTATCGATTCTGATACCTCGAGAAAGATTCTTTTTTATTACGGTACGTTTCCACTTCTTAAGAATAGTCAAAGTCCCGTCGTCTATTGTAATTGTTCTCTTAGATGACTCTGTCTTTGTAGGATTGACACATAGGGAGCCATCAGATAGTTCTACTAGCGTTTTATTGAATTGTACAGTCTTTTTATCAAAGTCGATGTCTTTCCACGTCAACCCTAGTATTTCTCCTTTTCTAGCTCCTGTATAAGCAGCTAATCTAAAGAACGTTAGAGCACGGTCATCTTTTAATTCTTGTAAGCAATCAAAGAATTGTCGAAGCTCTTCTTTCGTGTAAAACTCTTCTTCTATTTCATTGAAGCTATGGTTAGATTTAGGTGTAATGGTACGTTCCATTGGATTGGTCTTGATTACACCAATCAAAATACCGTAATTGAATACCTGTGAAGTGTAACTCTTTATTTTCTGATAAGAATGATACTTCGTTGACCACTCAGTTAGTATTTTTTGGCATATGGCAGGAGTGATAACCTCTAACCTCATTTTTCCAAAAGAGGGAAGAATCTGATTTGTGAAGTGATTCTTAATCCGTTGTTCTGTTGTGTTTCGAATATTTTTAACGTGTTGGTTCATCCATAAATCGTATAACTCACTAAATGTCTTGATAGAGTGATGACTTATTCCAGTAGATTCGATTTCTATCTGGAATCGAGCTAAATCTAAAGAGGCTTCTTTTTTTGTTTTGAATCCTCTACGTGTTGTCCGTTTTTCTTTACCTGTCACTGGGTCTTTACCCATATACACTTTGTAAAGCCAAGCTGTGGTACCGTCACTTTTTTTGTACTGTTGTATAGTTGCCATTAATAATTCCTCCTTGAAAAAGCCATAAAAGCCCGCTGAGAGCTTGTCAGCTATAAAGGATTCAACTCATCGTATCCCACCTTTCAAATCAATATTTTAACTAAGTACGGATGGGCTCTAATAAAGAATTTATTCCTTTTTCTGGTAAATTTTCTTAGTGTATTTTTTCCCAATTGATGAAATCGTTTGTTTTAGCTTGTTTATATTATCAGTAATTTCTTTCACAGCTTCTTCGGGATAATTCATGTCTTCCGCTTGACTATGTATCCCTTCATCTATCATTTCTTCTAGTTGTTCCTCTATACTGCTAGTGAGCAGAAGAATGTTATTGTCAAATTCTTCTATAATAGCATTGATGAATAATTCTTCTATTTTTAAGATATTGAAAAGACTAATTTTTTCATTTTTAACTTTATTACAAGTTTTGTTAGCAATAAATTCTTGCATCTCTGGTTCTAATTTGGAATATCTATCTAGCCATGTATCTAAATTAGAGTGTACTGGCGGGAACTGTTGACGAAGATGCTGGAACAGGTTTTTATCTGGAAATGTTATACCATCTAGTACAATGCTATCTCTATAAAGAATAATTCCCAAAATATATTCTTCTACATTGCCACAAACTAACTCCTCTATACTTATATTTCCTAAATCAGCAATTCGGGATAATCGCTCTGGTATTGGTAAATAGGTTCCCTTCTCCCATTCGTAGATAGTTTTTTTGTCAATCAATTGACCATTGTTAATCATAAGACCAAATGCTGGTTGTGTTAATTTTTTACTCTTTCTTATAGCTTTTATCTTTGTTCCGAGTATCTTTTTTCGTTCTAAATAATTTATTGGTGGACGCTTTATCATATTGACCACACCTCCTAAAATTAGTATACCCTAAAAAAGGGGTGTTGTAAATAAATTTATATAATATATTGACACCCCTTTTTTATCGAGGTATTATGTGTATGTCGATGAACTGGTAATCATTTTTTATTTGATTAATCGGTTAATAACAACAAAACACTTTTATTTTGAGCAAAGAATATGAAGATAATTCTTAGAAAATTTGTTCAAGTAATCACGAAAGGAGGGGGAAATATGTCTCTACAAATCATTGATAGCATTGTTTCTATACAAGTTGAACAACAAGTGAAAGAGATAATTACAGTGCTAAAGCCTATGCTAGAAGACATTATTTCTGGAGTTACTCTAGAGTATATGGACTATCAGCAGGCAAGTGAATATCTAGGTGTATCAGTAGGAACGATTAGAAAATATGTTTCTCAATACGGGTTACCTGTTATAAAAATTGATACGGTCATTAGATTCAAAAAATCTGATATTGATAGTTTCATGGAACAGTATAAGGTTGAGTAAACAAATAAGACTAAAACATATAGTAATAAAGAGTTTGTTTTTATTATCTGTATGTTTTAGTCTTTAACAGAATTTTATAAGGAGGAAACACAAATGGAAACATCAATGATTAATATTCCAATCTATGTGGATAAAGAAAAACTATTAGAGAAGCCAGTTACAAAAAAAGAAAAAACTGATGTAAGAGATAGGTGTTTAGATAACTACAGAGAAGTTACAATAGATGAGTTTCTAGAGATACTAAATTCATCACAATCCTTTATTCCAAGCAAGACAAAGAATAAAGGCAACAAAAGTGAAGACTTTTTAGAAACTAGAGTTATTATTCTGGATGTCGATAACACTGTTAAAGGTGAGAAGGGGAAGGTAGTAGATTTAAGTAAAGATGATAGTAGATACTTAAGCATAGAAAAGGCTTTATCTATCAATTTAGTTCATAATTCTGCGTTTGCGATACAAAAAAGTATTCGATACTCTGAAAATCTAGAAAAATTCAAGATTGTCTTTCTATTAAATAAAAGAAGCAATTACTGACTATAGTAAAATGGTTGCTGTTTACGAATACTTGAAAAAAGTCATACCTGGGTGTGATGACAATGTAAATGCTTCGAATAGAATGTTTTTTGGAGGATATAAGTCAGACGCAGTGATAATAATTAATGAAGACAACATGTTAGATATTACTGAGCTTCCGATTGATTTTACTATGACATGTTCTAAAAATTGTCAAAGTGATTCAGGGAGAGAGTATGAACTAGTCAATGAAACTGATTTTGTTAAGTTGATAAAAAATGATGACAAAGAAGAAATGAAACAGTGGTTTAAAGACTGCTTGTTTGATTCCTCCGACATGTCTTTCAATGAGATTTATGAAAGATTGCTAACTATTGATATGAATAAATTACTTAAGTCAAGTAAAAACTTAAGATGTCTGTTTCACGACGACCATAATCCATCTGCTAGTATTTTTTCCAGTAAAACTGGGCATTCCATTTTTTATTGTCATTCCAGTAATTGTGGTATCAGTGAAAATTTTATTGGAGTTGTGATGCTAATTTTAAAGAAAGACAGTCGGGTAGAAACATTTAATTGGCTATTAGAGAACCTAGACCTGTATCCTACACATTTTCGAAAATTGAAAGAGGAATCAAAAGTACTTTTTGACACTCTTGAATCGATGGAAGACAAGCTTTTCAGGACAGTAAAGAATTATCTAGAGGAAATGCGACGTGTCTATGATATCTTGCTTTCTGATGTTAATTTTTTTGATGATAGTAAGGAAAGTGTAACTTGTATTTTGTCAGGAGAACAGCTAGCTAAAAAAATGAGTTCTTACTATGGTAAAGCTTATGGCATAGATAAATGTAATAAGTTATTATCATTTATGACATTTATAGGATTGATAAAAAAATTAGATGATGAAGATGTTACTTTGAAGATGCTCGAATACCTAAATAAGTTAAAGGAAGAGAAAGCGTTAGGAAACTTTAATCATAAGAGAAGCAATGTCTATCGATTAGACGTTTTTAATGCAACTTCTGTAATTCAAAAAATGAATGAAGACATCCTTCCACTTTTGAAAAAATTTCATTTTACATATCAATATTTTTCTTATGCATGGGTTAAGATATGTTTTAACGAAAAAGAGGCTAAAAGAGTATTTCCTCAAAATTTTCGGTCAGAACTCAGCAAGGAAAAACAATTGATTCTAGATGAGGCACATGAAGTTTTACAGGGGTTATCGTGGCAAGGAACATATATAATGACAGAGAAAGAACTTATTGACACTGTTTGTGAAAGTCTACGTAATGTTGAGTATAACAGCGTGAAAAATGCTTTAATAGAAAACAGAAGCTACTTTGTTAAACAAGGATTCACTCTTGAACGAGCTTCTAAGGATATTAAGAGACTATACAATGTGAAAGCAAGTAGTAGTTTTTTAGTCTACCTAGCAAAAGGGGCAGGGATAGATGAAGTAATAAAAGAATTGATATTATCAGGAGTTGAATTAGTTCCTCTTTATCAATTTACAAGTGTAACAAGAGATGATGGACGGAGAGTAAGGAAGAGAAAAGCCCCAATTGTATTAAACTAGACAGGTTATCCATAGCTCTTAATCTTATTTCATCTCAATACACCCACCGTTAAAGTTCGGTGGGTTATTTATTTTTCAATCTTTCAATAGCTGATTGCGTTCATTTTCTTGCCTTTTTAATAGCTTCATATAGTCAATTGTTCGAATTGCATCTTCAGTGCTAAGAGAGCGATAGAGAGCCAAAAACTCTTCCTCATAATCTACGACAACATTGTCTAGAAAATGGCTTACAGGGGTTCCTAGGGCTCTAGAAAGAGCTGTTAAGCTATCGAGGTTAGGTTCTGTCACAGAATTTTCCCATCTTGCTACTGCCTGTTGTGTAGAGAAGATTTTTTTAGCTAATTCTTTTTGTGTCCACCCGAGTGCTTTCCGCTTTTCTCTAATGACCTTTGCATATTGTTTCTGTTTCATTAATACACCCCCTTCTCAGTAGAGTACAACAAGTTGTTGTATTTGTAATGATACTTGAAGTTTTTATATATTTTAAGAGTTGAAATACATCATATTGTTGTATATAATAAAACAGGAGGGGAGAATCATGAAAAAAGTAAGTAATCTCAGCCGATACAGAAAAGAAAAAGGATTTTCTCAAACTGAGTTAGCCAAAAAAATGAATGTTACACAGCAATGTGTAAGTTCGTGGCAAACAGGGAGAACGATTCCTAAACCCTATCAAATGAAAACGCTTTCTGAAATATTAAGTGTACCAATAAACGAGCTGTTTTCTGATGTGTTTAATAAAGTAAACAGTTAGCTAATAAGCAATTGAACGATTTTAGGAGGAGAAGACATGTATTGTAGAAAATGTGGTAAAGAAATAACAGATGAAAGTAAGTATTGTCAGTTTTGCGGAGCACTACAAGAAACAGATGAGACAACCGGAGCAGACGCAGTAAAGAAAAGTACTGAGCAGGCACTTAATGAAATGAAGGAACAAATCGTACATGGACAAGAGACAGGGAAGCTGTATTTGATTATTGGTTGGATTTCTATGGTAGTATCGTTAGCATTTATTCCTGTTGTATTTGGTGCTGTTGCTGTTATTATGGGCTACTTATATCGAGAAAAAGATGAGAAAATGGGTACGATTTTGATGATAGCAGGGGTAGCTGGAGCAATCTTTGGTGTACTTTTAGGGATGTCAATGTACTGATAAGAGGGATAAGAGCAAATTATTTTGGAGATAGGAGATAAAAAGTTGAATAAAGTAAATATGAACAAGAAGTTTGTCGTTATAGGTATCGTTGTATTGGCTATTATAGGTATAATTTTTTCAAGAATGACGGGTTCATCTGGACTAGAGAAGTCATCTGAACCATTGGTAACTCAGATTTTACAAGAACAGTATAACTTAAATCGGTCATGTGATGATGTGACGATCACTCATGATAATGGTGATAACACGTACCGGGCTAAAGCTACGTTAGACAATGGAAGTGCTATCAATATAAATGTCGAGTACTATCCAAAAAAAGACCGTGTATATGTAGAGATACCATATACTGAGGTGTTAATGTTAAATTGATTTAAATGTATTATGCATACCGTCCAAACAGGAACTCCTAAAGGTGTAAGCTTACTAAGGAGTTTTTTTGATTCCCTGTAAATAATAGTCTGATGATTACTGGGAAAATCTTTACATTAGTCACTGTTATAACAGCAGTGTATAGGAGGAAAAATGAAAAAGAAAAAATTATTATGGATTTGTTTGGCAATTTTATTGATAATTGGAGGAATTGAGATATTTACCACATATAGATTAAAAACGAATCAGCCTAAACAATATGTATCAGACATGTTAAATATTATTGAAGAAATAGACTCAGAAATGAAAACTTTCTCAAAAACTTCTATGGGGTTGGCAGAAAGATATGATTTTAAGGGTTTTATGGAAGATAAAATGGACGAGGTATCAAGTAGGGAAATTCCAGAAGGCACGCCTAAAGCTGTTAGGGACACCAAAGATACTCTTCTTGAAGCGATAGATAAAGTGAACACAGCTTTACTAACTAACGATGTAAAATTATTGGAACAAGGTCAGCTTTGTTTTAGTATGGCTCAAGCCATATATATAGAGTTTTTAGATGGAAATATAAAAGAGAAGCCACTTAATGAAAAACTTAATTCATTTGTAGAAACATACACAGCTATACCACCTACTTGGAAACTTGTAAATGAAGATAAAGGAATCACGATAAATACTGATACAGAGATTTCTACAGATGCTCAATCCTTATCAGATTTATTAGCTAATCTAACAGGTATCAGTAATGCAGTGACAGAGAAAGTTGGTAAAGATATTCCACTTCGGTTACTTGAAAATGGGAAAAAAGATTATTCTGTGGTATTTAAGAACGGACAGGTAACTGATTACAACGAAGTATTTAAAAAAGTTATTGAATAATGATTCTTCCATCTTTTTCATTCATTTACCCTACCCCGTTGTTATATGACCGTACTTATACATCTCCAGTAGCTTAGGATAAGCTACTGGGGGTATTTTTTTTTCGGATTTGGAGCCCGACTATATTTATTTGTATCTGAAATGAAACGGAGATAGTTTCATTAAACGTTGATATATAAGTGTTTTAGACTGTTTCAGGTAGTGATTTTAGTGAAAAAATTTTTAAGAAATTTGTATATTTTATACTACTAGACAGTACTGTTTTTTTATGAAAAAATCATATGTAATTGTTTCATATGTATCTGAAATCGTTCTAAAGATAACTATGTAGAAATATAAAAAATAAGTTAACGATCTAGTCTAAGTTATGTCAAGCAACGTTAGACTCCTCTCACGTGGTTTATTAGCAAGAATAAGTTTTTTTCTTTTTCTAAAACTGAGTATGCTAAAATAAGAGGGTATATAGCAACTTTAAATAAGAGATAGGAGTGTATCTTTTTGGGTGCAGAATTAAATCAAAAATTATTTAGTGCGGCAGATAATCTCCGTAGCAAAATGGATGCGTCAGAATATAAAAATTATTTATTGGGGCTGATTTTCTATAAATATTTATCCGATCGTTTGTTGGAACAAGTGGTTCTTTTAGCAGATGAATCCTTAGAGGAATATGACACAGTAAGCAAACAAACGATGTTGTATCGCGAATTACTTTCAGATGAAGAATCAAAAGAAGATCTGATTGCAACAATCGTTGATATTTTGGGGTATGCGATTGCGCCAGAGTATCTTTTCAATGTATTAGCAGATCAAGCAAAACAAGCAACGTTTCAATTGAATGATCTAAATAAAGCCTTTGTGCAATTGGCATCTACCTACAATCAATTTAATGGGTTATTTGATGATGTGGATCTCCAATCAAAAAAACTAGGGACAGATGAGCAACAACGAAATGTGACGATTACCGAAGTCATTAAGAAATTGAATGATGTGGAAGTTTTAGGTCACGATGGGGACGTGATTGGGGATGCGTATGAATTTCTGATCAGTCAATTTGCTTCAGAAGCAGGGAAGAAAGCCGGAGAATTTTACATATCATAACTATGAGTAATGTTCATAAAAAGTAGCTATTATCTGAACACTTTTGCCAATACTCCAAAATTAATTAGTACTTAAAACAACAACATTATACTTACAAAAGATATTAATTAACGCTTATTAAAATTAAATTATGATGGTTACCTAAATTAGTAGGGCGATAAAAATTTTCGTTTGAAAGAAGGTAATAGTATGGGGAAAATTGAACCAAGAATATTTGATGAATTGAAAAAAATTCTTACTTCATTTAGCGATAAGTATTTTGTGGGTGAAGAATTAAATCGTTCTAAATTATCCGATGATTTGCGCAGGTATGATGAAGCCTTACTTAGTAAATTATTTGAGGTAGAGTACATTAAACAACATTTCCTCATTGAGGTTGCTGGGCAAAAATTATTTCAAATTGAACAGCTAGAAGAAGCTATTCTTTACAATGATTATTGGGGTACAAGCTATACAAAATATGAAAATCGTATTGGATTAACGACTAATGGAAAATTTCTTCAAGATAGTCAAGATGTAGTATTAGATTTTCCTTTTAAGGATAGTGTGCTAACCGCATCTATGACGAAAGATGATGAGAATGGCTATGATGATGCACTCCTTAATGAAGTGATCGAAAAGGATGAAATAGATCAATTATTCGACCATAAAGCATTCCAAAAAGTGAAACGTTATGATCCTAACGGTGAAAATGTGAATACAGCCTTTGATATCGATAATGATAATTTGATAATTAAGGGCAATAATCTATTAGCTTTACATTCACTATTGGACAATTATGCTGGAAAGGTAAAGCTAATTTACATTGATATTAAAACCACGCAATCGATACAAATACAAACTGCTAGAAAAGACGATAATACGGGAGTTCTTGAGCTTGTGGCTTGAGAAGCTTTTTTATTTTACGATGAATTTCATCAATGAGATACAGGCATAATTTCCAAGGGGGTAAAAATATAACACCCCTAGGTTTCGAATTAACACCCTATGACACCCCTAAACATCCCCTAAAATTTACGTTCCTACAAATATTTATCAAAATCTAATCAATCGTAAAATAATTAAGCGTTCGCTATATTTTTGTATAAAATATCATATTAATCGTGATATAATATATTTATTATCGGCATATCAGATTGTAGAGAAAATAGGTGATAAGATGATGAGCTATAAAAAATTGTGGAAGTTATTAATTGACCGAGACATGTCAAAGAAAGATTTAGCTGAACTGGCTGACCTTAGTCAATACACCATCAACAAATTAAATAATAGTGGCACAGTGACAACTGAGACACTAGCTAAAATTTGCATCGCACTGAATTGTGATGTCGGGGATATTTGTGAAGTGGTGGCTGCGTAACATAGCAAAGGATAGAAGAATTAAAATTATAGCCTTGGGAGACGCTCATGGAATTAAAATTAATTGATAACAAGGGGGATAACACCCTAGAAAATTTAATAAGTGAAAAGGTGACGAAACATTCGAAAATCAGTATTCAAACGGCTGCATTTTCAATTTTTGCTTTTCACGCATTACAGAAGGAAATCAAGCGTTCAAAGGAGTTACGTTTGGTTTTGACGAAATCTTTCTTTGAGAAGGAAGAAACTAGTTTTTTAAAGCGGTATGAAATTGCGCAAGGTGAAGAAGATATTTCTGGAAATAAGTATGAAATTAAGCTCAGAAATAAAATGAACACGGCTTTTATTGCTCGTGAAACGGCAAGGTTGATTGAGGAAAAAGTAAAGGTTCATCAGCTGGGACCAAATCAAAATGCTTTGGATGAACTACTGATTGAAAATGAAGCAGATATTGAAGGTAATGTGGTAGTTCCTTCAATGTTCAAATTTACTTCAGATGGCTTAGGACTTACAGAGTCAAATAACGTTTCTTCAATGACGGGAATTATTGGAGAACCTAATCACTTAGCTGGTTTAAAAGCTGACTTTGACGCTGTCTGGAATGACCCTAAAAAGTCAAAAGAAGTAACAGACAAGGTGCTTGAAAAAGTCAGAACCATTTATCAAGAAAATCCACCTGAATGGATTTATTTTGTATCGCTTTACCATATTTTTCATGAAAAGTTGAGTGAATTGGATGAGCAAGATATTGCGCCAGAAGGTTCTGGGTTCAAGGATTCAGTAATTTGGAATAAGCTTTACCAATTTCAAAAAGATGGTGTGATGGGCTTAATTCGTAAGCTTGAAAAATACAACGGTGCGATTCTAGCTGATTCAGTTGGGTTAGGTAAAACTTTCTCAGCCTTGGCCGTTATCAAATATTTTGAGTTGCAACGTAAACGAGTGCTCGTTCTCGCTCCAAAACGACTACGGGATAACTGGACACTTTATACACGACCTGATGTAAGAAATGTTTTAGTGGATGACTACTTTAACTACACTGTTTTGAACCACACTGACCTTAGCCGTTATAAAGGTGAAAGTGACGGAATCAAGCTGGATACTTTTCTGTGGTCTGATTTTGATTTGGTTGTTATTGATGAATCCCACAACTTCCGTAATAACGATACCAGCGTCAATCGTGAAACCAAAACACGTTATCAACGCTTGATGGAAGATATCATTCAAAAGGGACGTAAGACAAAAGTATTGATGCTTTCAGCTACACCAATCAACAACCAAATGAATGACTTGAAAAATCAGATTGGTTTCATCACTGAAGGCAAAACGGACGCGTTAGCGAAGTATGGTGTTGATGATATTGACACGACACTGCGTTTAGCACAACAAGCTTTTAATCAATGGATGGAACTGGATGAATATGAACGGACAACGCAAAGCTTCCTTGATAAGGTCAATCCGGATTATTTCAAGTTACTGGATATGTTGACGATTGCTCGTAGTCGGAAACACATTGAAAAATATTATGATACGACTTCATTGGGAGATTTCCCTGAACGCTTGAAGCCAATGACAGTGAAACCAAATATTGATGCATCAGGGCAGTTCCCTGACTTACAGCATGTTTATGATTCAATCGGTTACTTGAACATGGCAATGTACCAACCACTCCAGTATGTGCTTTCAACAAAAAGGAAGCGCTATGAAGAATTGTATGACACCAAGGTAAAAGAAGGGAAGTCGTCATTCAGGCAAGTTGACCGTGAACAAGCCTTGGCTAAATTGATTCGTGCCAATTTGTTCAAACGACTGGAAAGTTCCATTTATTCGTTTGGATTAACCCTTGACCGAATGGTTGGCGGGATTGAAGGTATCCTTGAAAAAATCAAAGAGCATCAAGCGGGTAACGTGGAAATGCCAAGTATCACTGATTTTGATGATGAGGATTTGGAAAGTGCCTTTGACGAACAGGCAGTGGGGACAAAAACTAAAATATTGATTGGTGATATGGACTTGGTGAAGTGGTCCCAAGCTCTTAATGAAGATCTTGAAACGTTGAAAGAATTGCAAACCGTCACGCATCGAGTAACACCGGACAAAGATGATAAGTTGATGGACTTGGAGAAAATTCTCAAGCATAAGTATGAGCATCCAATTAATGGCAACAACAAGAAAGTAATCATCTTTACTGCCTTTGCAGATACGGCTAACTATCTCTATGAGAACTTAGCTGACAAAGTAAAAAGACTTTATGGTCTGAATTCTGCGTTGGTGACGGGTGGTTCTACACCGAACAAAACAACCATGAAAGGTGTGGCCGTCAATGATATGAGTGATATCTTGACGAACTTCTCACCGATATCAAAAGGGCGTGACCAGATCAATCCGAACGCAACCAAAGAAATTGATTTGTTGATTGCAACGGATACCATCTCTGAAGGGCAAAACTTGCAGGATGCAGATTACTTGATTAACTACGATATTCACTGGAATCCAGTACGTGTCATTCAACGTTTCGGGCGTATTGACCGTATTGGCTCACGTAATAAACAGATTCAACTAGTAAACTTCTGGCCAAATGTGGACTTGGATACTTATCTGAATCTGGAACAACGTGTCAAGGGACGTATGGTCATGTTAAATACGGCAGCAACTGGTGAAGATGACTTGTTGAATATCAAGTCTAATAAAGAAATGAACGACTTGAAATACCGTAAGAAACAGTTGGAACAACTCCAAACTCAAGTCATTGATTTGGAAGACGTCAATGGGGCAATTTCCATTACCGACATGACCTTCAATGACTTCAAAGCAGATTTGCAGAATGCTTTGAAAGAGCATGAGAAGTTGTTGAATGAAGCGCCGCTAGGCATGTATGCAATTACGGATACAACCAACTTCCCTGAAGCTGAACCGGGTGTCATATTGACCTTGAAGCAGCAGACGAATGACTTGGGACAAGAAAACAGTATCTTGCCGTACATTGTTGTTTATATGCGAATGGATGGAACAGTCAAAATAAACTACATGTACGCCAAGCAAGTGTTTGACTTCTTTAAAAAGCTGACGGTCGGTAAAAAGACGGTCAACCAACCACTTGTAGATGAGTTTTATGAGGAAACGAATGGTGGTAAGGACATGAGTGGCTATTCTGAAATCTTGAGTAAAGCGATTGAAGCAATTCGAGGTAAGCAAGATGAAGTAGGGATGGGTTCATTGTTTTCACCTGGTGGTACTAGCGTCCAAACTGAACTATTGGATGATTTAGATGATGTTGAGTTAATTTCATTTTTGATTATTAGGTAGGTGAGCGAATTGGAAATGAAAGACATAATCAAATGGTGGAAATTTCCAAGTGCTACAATCATCAATCGAAATCTACCAAAAACGCAAATCTATCCACATATGAAAAATGCGGCGGACAAGCAATTCTTACAAGATTCCGTCCAAAGCATCTATATGTTGGCCAGTCTGAAAACTGACAATACACATATTGCTGTGTACGAAGATGACAAGGAACTCTACCGAGAAATCCAGTTTCTTTATGTGAAAACCAAGGATAAAGGTGACTCGACTAAAATCTATAAAATGTTGGCACACCTGATTCCATATCCATTAGTTATCCTCACCGATGAACCGGATAGTTTTACGATCTACACGGGTCGCTTTGAGAAGTTATCAACAGGCTTTTTGAAGTTGGTGAATGTGTATCCATCCCCGGTTTATCAAGATGAAAACTTGGAAGAAGTGTTGCAGCAAATATCACTGATTGATTTACCACGGCAGAATCTGAAAACTTTTTATGATGGACTTCGGGATGAGATTGCGACAGCTACGGCTAAGTCACAATATGGTGAAGCAGTTGGCAATATCACTGGTGAAGAAAAAGACCAGCTTGATGCATTAAAGAAACAGATTGAAGATTTGCGTGGCCAAATTAAAAAGGAACGTCAGTTAAATCGCAAAATTGATATGCAGATTAAATTGAAAAAGTTAAAAGAGGAGCTTTCAAGTAAGATTAATAAGTAAGTGAAAGCGTGAAAGGAAATCGAGTTTATGATAAATGAGAATACTCAAGTGCCTTCAAGTTCTCTTGATATCACTGAACAAAATATTGAAAAACTGAAGGAATTATTTCCTGAGGTACTAACTGAGAAGAAAATCGACTTTGATAAATTGCGCTTGATTCTTGGGGATGAAGTTGAAACGGCACCAGAACGTTATAGCTTCACTTGGAACGGTAAGAAGCAAGCGATGCAGCTGGCGCAGCAGCCTACTGTGGCAACACTGAAGCCAAATAAAGCAAAATCAAAGAACTGGGATGAAACGCAAAATCTTTATATCGAAGGAGATAATCTTGAGGTGTTGAAGATTTTGCAGAAATCTTATGCGAATAAAGTGAAACTCATATATTTGGATCCACCCTACAATACAGGCCATGATTTTGTCTACCAAGATAATTTTCATGATACGATTAAGAACTATCTGGAGGAAACTGGTCAAGTCGATTCTGATGGGCATAAGTATTCTCATAACAGTGAAACGAGCGGAAGATTCCACACTGACTGGCTAAATATGATTTACCCAAGGTTGAAATTAGGTAGGAATTTACTTACAGATGATGGGCTAATATTTATAAGTATATCTGACGATGAAGTTTCAAATTTACTGAATGTTATGGATGAGTTGTTCGGCGAAACGAATCACCTTGCAACGCTCATTTGGGATAAAAATCATAGCGCTCAAGCCGGAAGCTTTAAAGTCTATCATGAGTATGTAGTAGTGTATGCCAAAAATGTAAATGAGATTGGACATGCAAATTCAGAGAACAATGAATTGTTTGAAGCGGGTGCAATGAAGAAGGCATCTGGACGTCACTCTCTAGGAGAATTTACTTTTCCAAAAGGGACAAGATTTGATGCTCCTGATGGGAAAGAAATAGTGGGAAAAACTGATGGAGTAGAATCTATTGAGGTTGTTTCAGGAATATTAAAAGCTGAAAATGGGAAAACTACAGAAGATGCAACCATCCGGGCCGCATATACACAAATTAATCAAATGCAGCAGTACTTCTATGGGGATAGAGATGGATTGGTTGATACAAAGGGGCAAGAGATTGTTGAATTTTATCTTAACTCTGCGGGAAAGGTAAAAGTTGTAAAACGACGTTCAGCAGAATCACCTCAAACCACTCAACGTTGGGGTTCTCAAGGTCCCGTTTCTACGAAGTTAGCTGAATTATTTGGAGTTCCAGACTCACCATTTGATTCTCCAAAACCAGTAGGAATGATGAAAACATTCATTGATTGGTATACAGAAGATGAAGATATAATAATGGACTTTTTCTCTGGCTCAGGAAGTACAGCCGAATCCGTAATGGAAACTACGGCATCTGGACAGTTAAGGAAGTATATTTTGGTATCTCTTCCAGAAAATCTTGATGATGCTTTAAAGGTGGCACAAAAGGATGCAGTTAAAACCTTGGAAACAGCAATAGACGTACTTGATAAATTAGGTAGGCCACACGTTTTAACAGAAATTGCTGAGGAAAGAATCAAACTCGCTGGTGAAAAAATAGCAAAGGGTGAAAATGTAAATGAGGATACATTCGATCCCGGTTTCAAAGTCTTTGAACTTGAAAAATCAAATCTCAAGAAGTGGAACACTGAACCTGAAGATTTGGTCACTATGCTTGGAACAATCCAAGACAATCTTGAACCTGGTTCAACTGAAGATGATTTGGTTTATGAAATCATGCTGAAGCAAGGCTTGGAGTTGACGTTGCCAATTGAAAAGTTTGTTGAAGATGATGCCAATATCTATAAGATTGCGTTTGGTTCGTTGTTCATCGTTTTGGGTAAAAATATTACAAGTGACGCTGCCAAGAAAATTGTTGAGTTCATCAAGGATGAAGAACTTGAAAACGTGGCAGTGGTGCTTCAAGATACCGGCTTTGCAAATGACAGTGAGAAGTTGAATTCCATTGAAATTTTGAACGCTGGTGGTGTGGATTATAACGACATATTGTCGATTTAATAACTAAATTTGAGGGGATAACAGAGTATGGGAAATTGCTTTAACACAAATGATAATTGGTTTTTGTCAAACAGAAAGTATTTATATAATAATCTGCTTTCTGAACAGTTTGTTAAAGTGCACGATGACCAATTAAGTAAAAACTATTATGAGTTTATTCCTTCGGACTTTGATATTGCATTAGTCGAGGCAATAGCAACTGAAAAAAGTAAATATACAAATAATAACAATCAGTATGATGAGGGCCGAACCCCAGAAGAAAAGAAAAACAAACAATTTTAAGGTTGTTTGGCAGAATTAGCAGTAGCAAAATTTCTCGTGCAAATTTTTAACGAAACACCCAGTAATATTCATATTTATGATGCAGAACGAGCTGATTCTGAATACAGGGCTGGGGAAGAATATGATATTAAGGTCATTAAAAATAGCGTAGAAAAGAAATGTGAAGTTCGAAACTCATGGTCTTATAAAACTAGCATTTCTGATTTTTGTAGAATGTACGATATTTTGGGCACTTACACTCATGAAAGTAAAAAAACAAAAGAAATGTCGGATTTCTTTTTTAGACCAATATTACAGCTAAATGAATTGAGTGATGCAATTCCTAAAAATTCAATCGAACTAGTCAAGTCTAAAAAGGTCAAATTGTATATAGTTGTGGCTTGCGATAAGCAACAGATGATATCTAAAGGTAACTATAATAAATGGATGAGTAAAGGGCAAACAAAGTACCATACAACAAAAATTAATCTTTTAAATTCAGTTGATAGTTTTGAAGATTTATACAATAATTTGTTTGAACGATAAATTAAGGAGAAAATGGTATGGAAGGTAAAAAGTTACGACCAGTTAATCAATTTTCTGATGATGTAAGAAACACGACGATTCAAAAATTACAAAACGTTTTGCCTGAGGTTTTTACAGAAGGTGAAATGGTAGATTTCGATAAATTAAAGGAAATATTAACCGGAAAGTTGGATGCGAATATTGATAAATATAGCTTCAATTGGAATGGGAAAAAGAGGTCAATAAAGTTATCGCAAGCTCCTACAGTGGCGACTTTAAAGCCTAATTCAAGTAAATCTAAAAAATTTGATGACACTAACAATCTTTATATCGAAGGTGATAATTTGGAAGTATTGAAGATTCTTCAAAAATCATATTCGGATAAAGTAAAACTTATATATGTGGATCCGCCCTACAATACTGGCAAAGATTTTGTATATAAGGACAATTTTGAAGATTCCCTTGATAATTATTTAGAACAAACAGGTCAAGTTGATAGTGAAGGCAATAATTTTTCTGTTAATCCGGAAACTAATGGTCGATATCACACTGATTGGTTAAATATGATGTATCCAAGGCTTAAATTAGCAAGGAATCTACTGACCGAAGATGGTGTTATTTTCATTTCGATTGATGATGCGGAGCAGGCTAACCTAAAGAAAATTGCAGATGAGATTTTTGGTGAAAAGAATTTCTTAGCTCAAGTAATCTGGGAAAGGGCTTATTCACCAGTCAATTTGAAGAAGAATTTTTCTGAAAGTCACGATTATATATTAGTGTATGGAAAAAATGCAAGTATCATTGAGTCTAATGGATTAAAACGCTCAGATGACGCAAATGATAGATACTCGAATCCAGATAATGACCCACGTGGTGATTGGAAGTCCAGTGATTTATCTGTTGGACCAGCTATTGAAAAGAATATTTATGAAATTGTTACACCATCGGGGAGAAAGACAACACCACCAAGTGGCTACAGCTGGAGGCTTTCTAGAGAACGCTTTGATGAATATGTTTCTGATAATCTGGTTCGGTCCAAATGGGGACGCTGTTCCATCGATTAAACGCTTCTTATCGGAAGTAAAACAAACTATTGTGCCAATGACAATTTGGAAATATGAAGATGTTGGGCACTCCCAAAGTGCAAGTCAATATTTGAAACGTCTCTTTGATGACAAAGCATACTTTTCATATCCTAAACCAGTTCCGTTAATTAAACGAATTGTAGAGTTGTATTCTAATCCTGATTCGATTGTCTTAGACTTTTTCAGTGGTTCGGCAACTACGGCAGAAGCTGTAATGAGAATGAACGTTGAAGATGGAGGAAACCGTTGATTTATTATGGTGCAGTTGCCAGAACAACTTTCAGAAAAAGATGTTGCTTTTAAGGATGGGTATAAAACTATTCCAGAAATAGCCGAAGAACGCATCCGTCGCGCTGGTGACAAGATTGTTGAAGAAAATCCACTTCTTGCTGACAAGCTTGATATTGGCTTCAAAGTCTTTGAACTTTCTAAGTCAAATATCAAGAAATGGAATGCCAAACCAAAAGACTTGAATGAGCAGTTTGAATTACTCGCTAACAATTTTGAGGAAGGTTCAAAATCAATTGATGTTGTTTACGAAATCATGCTGAAGCAAGGTCTTGATCTGACTTACCCAATTAGCGAAATAAAAGTCGGGGATGCGGTCGTTTACGATATAGCATTTGGCGCGATGTTTGTAGTGCTTGGAGACAAGATTACGAGTGAAGTGGCTGGACATATTATGAAGCAAATTGCTGACGAAGAAGCTGAAAACTCGGTGGTTGTTTTGCAGGATGAAAAATTCATCAATGATAGTGAGAAGTTAAACACTATCGAGCAGCTTAATGCAAGTGGCATCCAGTACAACGACATTTTAAGTATTTAAAGCAAAGGAGGTAAAGACTCTTGAAAATACAATTTGATACACTCGACTATCAAACAGATGCCGTTAACAGTGCGGTGCGCGTGTTTGAAGGTCAGACAATTAAAGAATCAAATTTTACGATTACAGATGATTATTCACAAGGTTCGATGTTCACTGAGGATGGAATCGGTGTTGGTAACCGTGTGATTATTAATGAAGAACAGATGTTGAAGAACGTCAACAAAACTCAAATTCTGGATGGAATCGTGCCAAGTGACAATCTGTTTGGAAATAACAAAGCTTTCCCGCAGTTCAATATTGAGATGGAAACAGGGACTGGTAAGACTTTTGTTTACTTGAAAACGATTCTTGAATTAAACAAACAATACGGATTTTTGAAATTCGTGATTGTAGTGCCAAGTATTGCGATTAAGGAAGGGGTACTTAAATCCTTCGAGATTACAAAAGACTATTTCAAAAATCAATACAACGGTGTGGTTTATGATTTATTCATGTTTGATAGCAGCAAACTTGACCGTGTTCGTTCATTTGCATCGGCAAATACGATTGATATCATGGTTACGACCATTCAATCTTTCAACAAAGATACAAACGTCATGAACCGTGAAAATGACCAACTTTCTGGTGCACGACCAATTGACCTGATTGCTGAAACACGGCCGATAGTTATTATTGATGAACCACAGTCTGTTGATAATACTGACTTGGCTAAAGATGCTTTGAAGAGTTTAGATCCGTCAGCGGGCTTCCGTTATTCAGCCACTCACCGAGATAATACTTATCCGAAGATTTATCAACTTGGTGCGGTTGATGCTTACGACAATCAACTCGTTAAGCAGATTGAGGTAGCCGGCATCGAGATGGACGAAGATGGTAACCGTGCTCATTTGAAATTGATTGACGTAAAAACTGGTAAGAACGGTATCAGTGCCAAGATTGAAGTTTATAAAAAGACACGTAATGACGCTGATAAAATAACTATGAACTTTAAATCCGGTGACGATATGTTTAGTAAAACCAAGCTTCAGGCGTATGATGAAGTTGGGTTCATTCAAGACATTGATGCTACACCTGGATTTGAATCAGTTACTTTCTCGGGTAATCCTGAAAAAATCACGCTTGAGTCAGCTACATTAGAAGATGAAGCAATAAAACGTGCTCAGATTTCTAAGACGATTGCAGAACACTTGAACAAGGAGTTGAAGTTCAAACAATCGGGGCAACGAATCAAGGTGTTGAGCTTATTCTTCTTGGACAAGGTTGAGAATTATCGTGTTTATGACGAAGAAGGCAATCCAAGCCTTGGCCGTTACGCTCGTGTTTTTGAGGAAGAATATGAACGCTTGATTCATTTGTCTAAGTACAAAGAGTTGAACGATGTTGACGTACCGGTTTCTGAAGTTCATGATGGTTATTTCTCAGCTGATAATAAAGGTAAGTTAAAAAATACCAAGGGTGATACTCAGGCCGATGAATCTACCTACAAGATGATTATGAAGGACAAGGAAGGCTTACTGACTTTCTATGATGAAGAGAAGCATCATACAGCGAAGGCTAATAAAATTCGCTTCATTTTCTCTCATTCAGCTTTGAAGGAAGGTTGGGACAACCCGAATGTATTCCAGATTGCCACTTTGATTGAAACAAAGGATACAATTAACAAACGTCAGAAAATTGGTCGTGGCCTGCGTATTGCGGTTAACGAAGATGGTGAACGTGTCCCTGGATTTGCTGTTAACACGCTGACTGTTATGGCAAATGAAAGCTATAAGGATTTTGCTGAAGGTCTTCAAAAAGAATACGAAGAAGATGGTGTTATCTTTGGTGTATTTAATAAAGATAGCTTTGCGACGATTATTACGCATTACGATGAAGTTACGGAAGAAATGGAAATTCTTGGCAAAGAAAAATCTGAGCAATTGTTCAACTACCTCAAACAGGAAGAATTTATTAATTCATCCGGGCGAGCAACCGATAAGTTGAAACAAGCGATTACTGATCAGGAAATTGAAGTACCGGAAGAATTTATTGATGTTGTGCCACAGATCTTGGTTGTTGCTAAATCTAAAGTTAAGAGTCTTGATATCAAAGATGCCAAGGATAAAGTCGAAGTCAAGGTTGTAAAAGAAGCCTTAGCAGATGACTTTTTAGAACTTTGGAACAAAATCAAATACAAGACGACTTATAAGATTCATTTTGATTCAAACAAATTAATCGAATTTGCTGCAAAAGGAAATGAATCATTTGACGGAGTTGATTCCATCCAGACTCGCAAGGGGACCTACCTTTACAAGAAGGGGATGGTTGAGATGAGTCAAGCCGGTGTGAAGGCTGATGAATCTAGCGAAAGCAGTGTTCGTGCAACAACGAGTGGTGCGTACAAATTGCCAGATATCATTACTTTCTTGCAAAATGAAACAAGTTTGACTCGCAAGACAATCGTCGCAATTTTGCAGTCAGTCAACAATCTGGATAGTTTTAAGAACAATCCATTGTCATATATGAATCAGGCTGCGAAGATTATCAACGCAATCAAGAATCAATTGATTGTGGATGGTATTGAATATACTCGTACAAATGATGAATATGAACAGACGCTGTTTAGCACTGAAACCTTGAATGCTTACCTCGGTGAAAAAGAGAATTCGGTTAAAGTTGATAAAAGTAAACAAAAGACTGTTTATGACTATGTTGTAACTGATTCAAGCATTGAAAAGGATTTTGCTCGTAAGGCTGAAATGGATGACAATGTTAAGTTCTACATTAAGCTGCCAGATTGGTTCAAGATTCGCACACCGCTTGGGCCTTACAATCCAGACTGGGCATTGCTGTATGAAGAAGATGATGAGCAACACCTATACTTCATCGTTGAAACGAAAGGTGATACAAGCTTTGAACAGTTACGGCCTCATGAACGGGCTAAGATTCTGGCTGGTGAGAAACACTTTAAAGCAGTTGATACAGATATTAAATTTAAGCGGGTTTCTGATGAAGCGGAGATTCGTGGGTAATCTATATTTGAAATAAAACAGGGAGAAGTAAATCAATGATACAGCAACGTTCATTTAAAAACTATGTTAATACGCATCAGTTCAATAAAATTTCTGATGCGGTAGAAAATTTTGTTCCTAACGACATTGTTTATTGCTGCAAATAAACATCAATCAGGTTATGTTTGGCATGCGACTGGTTCAGGAAAGACGTTGACTAGTTTTGTATCTACTAAGCTTTTAGCACGAAAATCGGGGATCGATCGAACGATCATGTTAGTGGACCGCAAAGATTTAGATAATCAAACGACAACGGAATTTACAAAATTTGCTTCCGAATTTAATACTGGGATTTCTTCCGGTAATGCCAAAGCGAATAGCTTGATCGTGGGAACAGGAAGTGCCAAAGAGTTAAGTGAAACTCTGTTGGCAGATGCCAATGCAAATGTTGTAATCATTACAACCCGTCAAAAACTAGATGCGGCGTTGAAATATGCAAAGAAACAAGAAGAGAAAAAAGGAACCAATCGCTTCCAAAAATTAATGGGACGACATATCGTGTTTGTAGTAGATGAGTGTCATCGAGCGTTAAGTGCTGAAAATATGGAAGAAATCAAAAAAATGTTTCCGAAATCCACTTGGTTTGGCTTTACAGGTACGCCGATTTTCCCTGAGAATCGGAAACAAGCCAAAGGGCAATTGGCACGTACAACCCATGATCAGTATGGAGATGTCTTACACACCTATACCATCAAGAATGCATTAGAAGATGGCTCGGTTTTAGGATTTCAAGTAGAACATGAAAACACCGTGGAGCCGACTTCATTAGAGAATAAAATCTATCGGAAATTAAAAGAAGTAGAAACATATGCAGAGTATTCATCAGAACAAATCAATCGTATAATCGATCAAATGGAGCCTGTCAAAAAAGAAAGTTATTTAGACCCTGCTGTTTTTGAAGCAGATGAACATATCCAAAAAGTCATTCATAAAATGTTCCGTCTAGATAATGCCTATACAAAATTTGATTTTCGAAATGGCCGTCCAACGAAATCTGCAATCTTAACCATGAGTTCCATTGACATGGCCAAAAAGTATTATCGGGCCATCAAAGAGATGACGAAAGAGCCTGATTGGTTAACAAAAGAGTTTCCCAATCAGCCCATTCGTGAAGGACGAACGATGGAGGATCCTGATTTCCCAAGGATCGCTATTACCTATTCATTAGAAGAAAATAGCCGAGATTCAAGTGCCCAACAAGAAGAAATGCAAAAAATTATTGAGGAATATAATCAGTATTATGATACTGCCTGGTTATTAGCAGACATTGAACGTTATAACGGAGATATCAATAATCGTTTGGCACGAAAAAGAGCGGAATTCAAACAATTTGGGAAACAAATTGATTTAGTGATCGTAGTGGATCGTCTATTGACAGGTTTTGACGCACCTACGATTCAAACCCTATTTGTGGATCGTAATCTAGAGTATGCAGGATTGATCCAAGCTTTTTCACGTACGAATCGTACGTATCCTGATAAGACAAAAGGATTAATTGTGACGTTTCGTAAGCCAGCCACAATGGAGAAGAATGTCGAGGATGCGACAAAACTGTATTCAGAAGCTAAAGAAGAATCGGGCTTGATTTATCCAAGTTACCAAGAATCCAAAAAAAGATTCAAGCAAGCATATCGTAAGTTAAAAGAGGTTTCATTCATGGAATCCATTGATGAACATACTCCTCTTGAAACTCGTATCGAATATGTCAAAGCATTCCAAGAATTGAATCGTGCGTATGAATCGTTAGTGACTTATGACGACTATAATGATGGTATGGTAAAATCCCCAACCTTGAACAATCAAATTCAACTTTTGGAAGAACAAATTGGTGTATATGAGACCGTGAAGGGGTCATTAATGGAGGAACAATCAGAAAAAGAGGGAGAAGATTTTTCAACGATCGAATTTTATAGTGAAAATACCACTAAGTTGTATGATATTGATTCTACTTATATTGATCAATTACTAGGAACTTATGCTGCAAATAGTTCAGATGCACGAGAAGAAATTGAAAAAGCTTTGGCTAAATTGAATAAAACAGAAGGAGTCAAAGAAGTTTACCGACAAATTTTAAATGCATTTGATGTGGGGACTTTAGATAGTAATGAAGATATCTTTGTCATTAAACGTCGCTATTTTACACAAGCAAGTGATGATTTGATTCATGCCTTTTCCAATGAGTGGTTTGTTTCTGAGAAAGAATTACATGCTTCTAATCTGCAATATCTACCAGGTGAAGATCCAATTCCTAATATGAAAGCAATTATCAACAGTAAGGATTACGAAGGATATAAAGCCAAACATCCAGAAGCGAAGCTATTTAAATACCCGCAAGAAATGAAGCGAGCATGGCGTAAAATGTTAGATGATGAGCTGATTCCACTTGAAAATGAATTGAGGTAAACGAGAAGAGTTAAGAAAATTGTACGATTCAAAGATGGTAGTAAAGTGGAAGTGTAGAAAAAATAGGGATAGATGTCTTTTATTTGTTCACATTTTATAACGAAATATTTAAGACAGCTATTGAATAATGTTTCCTCCACCTTTTTCATTCATTTACCCCACCCCGTTGTTATATGACCGTGTTTTGAGAGGAACCAATAAAAAGCATAGGCTAACTAGGGGTTCCTTTTTCTTTTGTTTTTTTGGAATCCGCTTAAGTGAAATGTATCTGAAATGAAACGGAGATAAAGTGATTTTTTTGCTGTAATGACAAGGTTTTAGCTGTTTCAGATACCATGTAACCCAAAATAGTTTATTGAGAAAATAGGAGAGTATTTGATACTAACTAGTAGGAAAAAATGAGATAAAAAGTAAATGGAATCATTTCAGGTAATCTCAAATAAAAAAATATACAGTCCTGTGGCACTTTACCTATGGGACTGTATACTTTTTACTCTCAGCGGGCTTGTTTTGACTCCGTGTCTGACTCCGTCGTATTGATTTTAAATGATATTCGATGACCATTTAACAGGTCATTTTTGAAATTTTTGTCTCTATATGACTCAGTTTGATAATTATTGATAGATCAATTTGGGTCTACATCGAACAAGGAAAAATCGCGAAAGTGCAAGGATAATAAAAATTTGAAGCAGTTGCTTCTTCACGGATGATTGATTGTGAAGAAGCAACTGCTTTTTTGTTTTGAATTAGTCTACTCTTTTTTCTAAACTACAAAAAAAGACTGTCTTAAATAATTTCACAAACTGACCTATACTGAAAGCGCAAACAAATGATAGGAGTGGAACAAATGACAGATTGGTTAGGAATTAAAGGAAAAGTAGTGATTGTTACAGGAGGCTCATCTGGTATTGGTCGTAGCATTGTTGAAAGCTTGTTAGCACAAGAGGTCTATGTCGCTAATTTTGATATTTCAGCATCAGAAACGCAACATGAGCATTTACTCTTTGTGAAAGTCGATGTAACTTCTCGAGCAGAAGTAGAAGCGGGTGTCGCTCAAGTGGTGGAAAAATTTGGAACCGTAGATGGCCTAGTAAATAATGCCGGAATCAATATTCCTCGTCTATTGGTGGATAAAAATCATCCTCATGGGCCTTATGAATTATCGGATGAGGTATTCGACAAAATTGTAGCCATCAATCAAAAAGGGCTCTACCTAATGAGCCAAGCAGTGGGCCGGATTCTTGTACAAAAACAAGCAGGTGTCATTATTAATATGTCTTCAGAAGCTGGATTAGAAGGCTCCGAAGGGCAAAGCGCCTACGCTGCAACGAAAGCAGCGGTCAGCAGTTATACACGTTCATGGGCTAAAGAGTTAGGAAAATCAAACGTCCGTGTCGTGGGGATTGCGCCAGGCATTATGGAAGAAACGGGCTTGCGCACTTTAGCATACGAAGAAGCATTGGCTTATACACGAAACATTTCTGTTGAGCAATTGCGAGCAGGTTATTCAAAAACAAGTACGATTCCATTAGGTCGTAGCGGAAAACTCCATGAAGTCGCTGACTTAGTATGCTATTATTTATCAGACCGTTCAAGCTATATTACAGGCATCACCACAAACGTAGCTGGAGGTAAAACAAGAGGATAGAGGTGGGAAAACTAAATGACGCTAGTAAATAGATGGTACCAAGTAATAAAATTACTAGTTGATCACAAAGGAATGAGCTTACAGGAATTGCAAGAAAAATTAGCCGCAAGTCCTCAAACAGTTCGTAAAAACATTGATACATTGAATGATGAATTAATCGGTATCGCCCAAATTATTCAGAAGGAAAATCTCTTTCAGTTAGAAATCAATAACTTTGAAGGTTTTGAAGAGGTTTTGTCTGGACGGCTAAAAAGGGAATCTGATTTTAATTCTTCAAGCAAGCGTGTTTCCTACATTATCAAACGATTAATAGAAGAAGATCAATTTATTTCAACTTATGATTTATCCGAAGAACTCGCCGTTAGTCGCGGCACAGTTAATAAAGACATTAAGCGCATGAAAGAGCTGATTGCTCCTTGGCAGGTTGCGGTTGTAGGTACGCCAAACCGTGGCATTCATTTAGAAGGAAAAGAGTTTGATTTACGCTTACTTCATGTGAATTACGTCCAAGAATATTTTGAAGAACAGTTTCTTCATGAAACTACCAAACAAATGATACAAAAAATAATCAAAGAAACAAGACTAGCAAAACAAGATAGTTTTCTTTTACGAAGAGTGGTTTCAATTGTTTTGCAGCGTGTTTTAGCTGGAAAACTCATTACGGAACTACCACCAGAATATGTTGATTATGTTCGTCATAACGAGCAGATTGAAGAACTGATGTATCACTTGGAAATAACCTATAATGTAACGTTAAGCCAATGGGAACGTTCCTTTATCAGCTTTCCTTTTAACATCAACACAAACCATATTCGTAATTCTTTATTGGCTGATGAAGGACTCTTAGCTGACTATTTTCAAAAAATGATGAAAAAAATTCATCATTCAGTTGTTGTTGAATTTGATGAGGACTTCTTGTTTTCAGAAATGAAAGATCATTTAAGAAACGTGATGAATCGACTCGTTTTTCATGTGGAGTGTCACGATTTATTTTACGGAGAAATTGAACGACAATATCCTTTGGCCTATGAATTAGCCAAGATCGGCTTGCAAGAATTGGGCCGTTTGTTAAATCGTTGTGTGCCGACGGTTGAATTTGGGTATCTCGCTTTGTATTTTGAGCTAGCATTGAGAGGGAACTATGAAGCGGGAGCCAAAAAAGAAATCGCTGTAATCTGCAGTACAGGTCATGGAACGGCCTTGATCATTCAGCGGCAATTGGAAAAAGTTTTGGGTCCAGACGTCCAGATTGCCCATTTTTCTGAAGAAGAGGCAGAGAGAAGAGAATTGAATCAATATTTTGCTATTTTTACAACCATTCCCTTAAAAAATATTCGACCACAAACACCGATGATCCATTTAACTAATTTATTTAACGATACTTGGCTCAGAAATGAGTGGCAGAGAGCAAAAGAAATTCGTTCCGTGGAATCTCAAAATATTCATATGACCTATCAATTATTAGAGAATACTCAAGGTTACCGAGCGAATATCCAGAAAATGGTTGCTGATTTAGAAGCAGAAAAATTAGTAGATCCTCAATTTATCGAACGAATTTTTACTAGAGAAGATCAACAAACAACTATTTTTGAATCGGGGATTGCCTTTCCCCATACAATTAATCAAGCCTTACCAACGATTATTTTATCGATTGGGGTTTTTGAAGAATCACTGGTTACACCAGAAGGTAAAGTTGATGTTATTTTGCTGTTGGGTATTCCAGAAGAGCTGACTGCCACTGTTGAAGCAGAGTTACTACAACTATATGACCGCTTGTTTACAATCGCAGGAGACGAACGTTTACGTAATGAGTTACGGAAGCAACGAGATGTTTTAGCGGTTAAAGAGTGGATGCAAAGGAAGGGGATTATCATATGAGTTTTATCTACGTATTCGGAGCGCTTTTTTTAACAGCTTACTTCGTTCAGATAGCTATGGGAATGAAACAGATTAAACACTTTAATCAAAACTACCAAGAATTGCGACAATTAGGGAAAGTCGCGATTGGTCGACGTGCAGGGAAGTTAAAAGCAGGCACGATTATCTTGTTTGCTGTGGATTCACAAGGGAAAATCTTAGCCGCTAGAAAGATGCAAGGTGTCACCGTTCTAGCTAAATTTCATCCCTTACCTCAGTACGTGAACGAGGATATTCATTATATGGATCATTACCATCCACTCGTACAAAAGGAAAATAAATTAACCCAACAAGCGATGGAAAATGCACGAGAAATTTACTTACGTGTTGAGCTTGGCAATTATCAAGAAACACAACCATTAACGCCGCTTAATGGAGCCAAAATTCAATGGCAATTATGGAAAAATAAAGTACAAACAAAATTGAAAGGAAGTGTCGAGTAATGTCTTATATTACAAAATTTGCGGAAGGATTTATGCACCTTTTCCAAACAGGAGCAGAAACATTTATTTCTTGGATGACAGGCATCGTACCTGTTGTTTTGATGTTAATGGTAGCTATGAATACTTTAATTGCTTTTCTAGGAGAAGAAAGAGTAACCAAAGTAGCCAAACTTTCTGCCAAAAATCCTGTTACGCGGTATTTAGTGCTGCCTTTTTTATCCGCTTTTATGTTAGGCAATCCAATGTCCTTTACGATGGCACGATTTTTACCAGAATACTATAAACCTAGCTATTATGCTGCACAAGCGCAATTTTGTCATACCAGTAATGGGGTTTTCCCTCATATTAATCCTGGTGAATTGTTCGTTTGGTTAGGGATTGCGCAAGGGATTGATACGTTAGGACTAAATTCGATGGACCTAGCGATTCGCTATATGTTTGTAGGGATATTAATGAATTTTATTGGCGGTTGGGTTACCGATTTCACTACCGCCTATGTTTGCAAACAACAAGGAATTACCCTTAGTAAAACAGTAGAGATTGCTGTGGATTAGAAAGGAGCAAGGTGAGATGACGTACAATAGTATTAAGGTAGTTAAAGGAAATGGCGGTTATGGTGGGCCCTTAGTGATTACACCGACAGAAGAAAAACATAAATTTATTTACATTACAGGTGGCGGCGAGAAACCCGCAATCGTTGATAAAATCGTAGAATTGACAGGAATGGAAGCGGTCAATGGTTTTAAGACATCGATTCCAGATGATGAAATCGCATTAGCCATTATTGATTGTGGAGGCACTCTTCGTTGCGGAATTTATCCTAAAAAAGGAATTCCTACTATTAACGTTGTTCCAACTGGCAAAAGTGGTCCCTTAGCACAATACATTAATGAGACAATTTATGTTTCCGCTGTAGGCCCGAAACAGATTACATTGACATCAGAAGAAGCTGCTGCTGATACAGAAAAGCCCACCTCGAAAAAAACAGAATTTAAATATGATACAAGTAAAAAAATTACTGAACAAAAAGCGGAACAACAAAGTTTTGTTGCGAAAATTGGTATGGGTGCAGGAAAAGTTGTAGCGACATTCAACCAATCAGCCCGTGAAGGCGTACAAACGATGATCAACACAGTGATTCCGTTTATGGCATTTGTTTCTTTATTAATTGGTGTGATTCAAGGTTCAGGAATTGGTGAATTTTTTGCCAATATCATGGCGCCATTGGCAGGAAACATTGTGGGTTTAACAATTATTGGTTTTATTTGTTCTCTGCCATTTCTTTCTCCTTTATTAGGTCCTGGAGCAGTAATCAGCCAAGTAATTGGTACGTTAATTGGTGTGGAAATTGGGAAAGGCAACATTCCGCCACAACTAGCCTTACCAGCATTGTTTGCTATTAATACACAAAACGCGTGCGACTTTATTCCCGTGGGCTTAGGCTTGGAAGAAGCTGAAGCCGAAACCGTTGAAGTTGGGGTCCCTTCTGTTTTATATTCTCGTTTCTTAAATGGTGCCCCTCGAGTACTAGTTGCTTGGTTAGCAAGTTTTGGATTGTATAGTTAAAAAATTTTTTTGGAGGATGGGAAATGTCAGTATTTACAACAAAGGTTCAGTCTATTGGACCAGAAGCCGAATTATTTAAAGAAGAAAAAATGGTCATCTTATTTGGAAAAGATGCACCAGATGCTTTAGCAGATTATTGTTATAACATTGAGGTTCAGCCAGTCACAGAAGCGATTACGGACAAGCAAACGTTAGTGATTGATGAACAAACTTACCAGATTACCGCTGTAGGCGAGGTAGTATTAACTAATTTAGACACATTGGGTCACATTACTATTAAATTTGATGGCGCAACAACACCTGAATTACCAGGTACATTATATGTTGAAGAAAAAGCTATTCCTGAAATAACTGTTGGTACAACAATCACTATTCTATAATTATCGTTTAAGGGAGGAACGTAAAAGATGGAATTTATGCTAGATACAATTAATCTTGAGGCTATTCGAAAGTATCAGAAAATTTTACCACTGGCAGGCGTAACGTCTAATCCTAGTATTGTTAAGCAAGCAGGAAAAATTGACTTCTTTGCGCAGATGAAAGAAATCAAAAAAACGATTGGACAAGCGAGTTTGCACGTCCAAGTGGTCGGTCAAACGACAGAAGAGATGCTAGAAGATGCCCAAACCATTGTACAACAATTAGGCCAAGAAACATTCATTAAAATCCCAGTCAATGAAGCAGGCTTGGTAGCCATCAAACAACTAAAGCAGGCAAATTATCGGATAACAGCAACCGCTATTTATACAGAATTTCAAGGCTACCTAGCGATTGCGGCAGGTGCAGATTATTTAGCGCCTTATTATAATAGGATGGAGAATTTAACAATTGATTCTCAAAAGGTTATTGAGCATTTAGCTGCAGAAATTAAACGGACGAACGCAAAGAGTAAGATCTTAGCTGCTAGTTTTAAAAACGTGGCACAAATTAATCAAGCCTGTCAAATGGGGGCGCAAGCGGTCACTATCGCACCAGAACTCGTGACACAAGGCTTGGCAATGCCCGCCATTCAAAAAGCAGTAACTGAATTTCAGGAAGATTGGGTTGCTGTTTTTGGAGTAGAAACGGTAAACGAATTAGCATAAAAAGGACGAGAAGAAAAAGCGGCCATTTTTCTTCTCGTTCTTTTTTTGTTTCACATGAAACATCTACGATTATTCACTTGCTTAAAAATTAGACAATTTTCTTTATTTGTCAAAGAATTTCTTAAAAAAAAGGGTTATCTTTTGGGTATTTTTTTTGGTAGCAGTATGATGAGGGTATCAAATGATAGGAGGAAACGAGAATGAGATACACAAATGGAAATTATGAAGCATTTGCTCGACCAAGAAAACCAAAAGGTGTAGATGACAAGAGTGCCTACATCGTTGGTGGTGGCCTAGCAGGTTTAGCAACGGCTGTTTTCTTAATTCGTGACGGTCAAATGAAGGGCGAAAATATTCACATTTTTGAAGAACTCACGCTGTCTGGCGGTTCTTTAGATGGTAAATTTATTCCCCATGATGGCTTTGTCACTCGCGGCGGACGCGAAATGGAAAACCATTTCGAGTGTTTGTGGGATCTATTTCGTTCGGTACCATCATTAGAAGTAGAAGATGCCTCTGTCCTAGATGAGTTTTACCGGTTAGATTTAGATGATCCGAATTCTTCAAATTGCCGCATTATTCATAACCGTGGCGAACGTGTCCCCGATGATGGACAATTTACTTTATCCAAAAAAGCACAAAAAGAAATCGTTGATTTATTTATGACTTCTGAAGATCAATTAATTGGCAAAAAAATTGAAGATGTTTTCGGCGAAGAATTTTTTGAATCCAACTTTTGGATCTATTGGTGTTCAATGTTTGCTTTTGAAAAATGGCACTCTGCCATTGAAATGCGCCGCTACATCATGCGCTTTATCCACCACATCAAAGGTTTGCCTGACTTTACAGCCTTGAAGTTTACCAAATACAATCAATACGAATCGTTAGTGAAACCATTATTAAGCTTTTTAACCAATCAAGGGGTAGACTTTCAATATGAAACAACGATCAATGATATCCAAGTCGACATCAAAGGAGCTACTAAAGTTGCTCGGCGATTATTGTTGACACAAGCGGGCAAAACCAAAGAAATTCCTTTAACTGAAAATGATTTAGTCTTCGTAACGAATGGCTCAATTACTGAAAGTTCGACGCAAGGAGATCATCATACACCAGCACCAATTACTCATGAACTAGGGGGAAGTTGGAATCTCTGGAAAAACTTAGCAAAACAATCCCCAGAATTTGGGCACCCAGAAGTTTTCTGTGAAAATTTACCAGATGAAAGTTGGTTTGTCTCAGCAACGATTACGTGGGAAAATTTCGATATTGAACCGTATCTTTCTCGGTTAACACATCGTAAATTACGCACAGGAAAAATTGTCACAGGTGGTATTATTACTATCAAAGACTCTAATTGGATGATGAGTTTCGCTATGCATAGACAACCGCATTTTAAAGAACAAAATGATCAACAATCTATAACTTGGGTATATGGATTACTTTCTAATAAACCAGGAAATTATATCAAAAAACCAATCGAACAATGTACCGGCCAAGAAATTACGCAAGAGTTACTTTATCATTTAGGGGTCCCAGAAGGGGAAATTGAACGTATTTCAGAAGAATCGGCTACCACTATTCCGGTTTATATGCCGTTTATCACTTCTTACTTTATGTTAAGAGAACCAGGCGATCGACCATTAGTTGTACCAAACGGCTCTAAAAATCTTGCTTTCATTGGGAACTTCGCAGATACTGAACGAGATACGGTGTTTACAACAGAGTATTCTGTACGGACAGCGATGGAAGCTGTTTATCAATTGCTAGAGGTTGAACGCGGAGTACCAGAAGTGTTTGCTTCTGCATACGACTTGCGCGTCTTAGCAAACTCTGTTTATTATTTATCTGACAAGAAAAAATTAACAGAAATGGATATGCCGTTCGTGGAACGCAAAATGGTTGAACACTTTGTGAAGAAATTTGAGGATACGTATATTGGTGATATTTTAAGAGAAAATCATTTAATTTAGTTGAAAGAGGTCGGGATAGAAGTGTTTAACTCCGAGAAATAAGAAGGAATTTCCGAAAATTGTTCTATAATTTTTGGAGAATTTCGGCTTATTTCCGAAGGAGTTGCTTCTGTTCCCGCCGTTTATCAGTTTTTGAGCGTGGAGCAAAAATCCAAAGTGATTTTTGTCCCATGCTCTTTTTTGTTGGATTATCAACCGTTGAATAAATATTCATTATTATGCATATTTCTTTTGTAATTTTATGGATATTAAATATATAATATGCTGAATGGGAGTAGCCAGTGGGCAACTTCGCAAAAAAATCTTAATTTCTGAAGAGACTTTTTCAAAATTTTGTTGAAAAGAAGGCGCATTTTTACCATAGTTTCTTCACATTTAACGGCTATTATTTAAACATACCCGATAAACAAAACCCTAACAAAACACTTTTTCATTTTTTAACTCCTCCGCCCGCCCTTCCCCAAAGGGCGGGTTTTTTTTGCGTTAAAGCAGTTGGCATTTTGTGGGGAAAGGATTATCATTATAGAAGAAGTATATAGAAAAAGGCGGCGAGAAGATGGGACGTTGGCAAGAATTACAACAAGCAATGAGTGCTGGTGTAGAGGCGGCGATTGACGCTGGCTGGGACCGCCAAGCTGTTTATGGATTAGTGGAAAGCGCCATAAAAGACACGCGTTTCTTGCCACTTGAGCAAGCGAAAACAGCAGTCACGGAACTGTTTTCTGAAGTGGAAGAAGTGGGCTCTTCAGCGTATGAGCGATTATTTCGCTTTTCGGCTTATCGTCCGCAAGAAAAGCTCTCGTTACTGTTATGGCAATTAGGTGCAGTGTTGGATCAGCATGGCATGTTGCAATTAGTAGGACCTTATCGTTTCTCGAAGACGATTGCACCGCATGCGACGTTTTGGCATTTGTTGGCAAAAACAGTTCAAAAAGCTTATCCGTTAGGTCTTCTTGGGAGCTTTAACCAAGAGAAAGCGAAAAAGATACATCAATTAAGAATGTATATTGATCGTCAAAATATCACGTATATCCGCGATTTTTTTAAACAAGAAGGGGACACCGATGAACAGGCATTAAAACGCTATGTTTTTGCGGCCAAGCCGCAAGGAATGGGCGGGCGGAAGCTGAAAAAAAGCTCTGCTCGTTTGCACAACAAATACCCTGAGGGGGCATCCTATTCTTTAATTAATAAGAAACGATTGACGCCTAATTTTCACAGTGAGTTTATTTTGAATGAAGAAGGGACCTTTGTAACCCAGTGGGATGTGTTAGTTGAAGACTGGCGAGGCAGATTAATTAGTAATCCAGCTTATTATCAAGCGGCCAAAAACAATGAATACCAGGAAAAAGTCTTGAATGGTGAATCGTTTAATTATGCAAATCGGAATAATCGTACCCATGAATTACTAGATAGTTCACCACCAGGGAGATTTGATCATCAATTACGAAAAACAGCCAAAAAAGGTTGGTTAAGTCCCCGTATCCAAGAATACGACTATCGCAGAGAACGACAAATAAAGTGCGATGATTATAGTAAGTAAAACAAGCCAATGTTTCACATGAAACATTGGCTTGTTTTACTCTTAGAGAAAGGCGGTTTTCGTTGCCGCCAATTGAACATTTTGGCCCGTGGCTAGAGACTTTTTACCACATAAAAAGGCGGATTTTTCTTTTATCATTCAGGCAAAAATCTTCCGAAAAGCATTGCAAGAAATTGCTATTTGCGTTAAAGTAGGAAAAGATGATTGTGAAACATTTTTCTGTTTCACAAAAAAGGAAGGAGTCTTTATGCTACCCGAAGAATTTAGACAACTATTAGCCGCAAAAGGCATTGAATTGACAGACCAACAGATGACACAATTTGACCAATATTTCCATTTACTAGTAGAATGGAATGAAAAAATGAATTTAACAGCTATTACAGAAGAAAAAGAAGTTTATTTGAAACATTTCTATGATTCTGTTTCGTTGGCATTCTTTGAAGACTTTGCCAGTGACAAAGCCATTTGTGATGTTGGCGCAGGCGCAGGATTTCCAAGTATTCCTTTGAAAATTGTTTTTCCTTCATTAAATGTCACAATTGTTGACTCTTTAAATAAACGAATTACTTTCCTAACAGAGTTGGTGAATCAACTAGGTTTGGCTAATGTTTCTTTGTATCATGATCGTGCAGAAACATTTGGTCAAAAAGCAGAATTTCGTGGCGCGTTTGATTACGTTACAGCGCGAGCAGTTGCACGATTAAATGTTTTAAGTGAACTGTGTTTACCCTTAGTTAAAAAAGAAGGCTATTTTTTAGCCTTAAAAGCATCGAAAAGTGAAGAAGAAATTAATGAAGCAAAACCTGCAATCGCTACATTAGGCGGTCAATTTCAGAAAGAAGTTGGTTTTACTTTGCCGATTACGGCAGACGAACGCCACATTGTCGTGATTCAAAAGAAAAAAGAAACCCCTAAAAAATATCCCAGAAAACCTGGATTACCAAATAAACAACCGATTAAATAAGATGGAGGCACACACATGACACGAATTATTTCTGTAGCGAACCAAAAAGGCGGCGTTGGTAAAACAACGACCACTGTAAATTTAGGCGCATGTTTAGCAAACTTAGGCAAAAAAGTCTTACTGATCGACATTGATGCACAAGGAAATGCTACCAGTGGCATGGGTGTCCCTAAACCAGATGTCGCACATGATGTGTATGATGTCCTTGTAAATGAAGAACCAATCACTAGCGTGGTTCAACATACCAGCCGTGAAAATTTAGATATTGTCCCTGCAACTATTCAATTAGCAGGCGCCGAAATTGAGTTAACTTCAATGATGGCTCGAGAATCGCGCTTGAAATTAGCAATTGATGAAGTAAGAGACATGTATGATTTCGTTTTAATTGATTGCCCGCCTTCTCTAGGGCATTTAACAATCAATGCTTTTACAGCAAGTGATTCGATTCTAATTCCTGTTCAATGTGAATATTACGCATTAGAAGGCTTGAGTCAATTGCTAAATACGATTCGCTTGGTTCAAAAACATTTTAACCCTGAATTGAAAATTGAAGGGGTCTTGTTAACCATGTACGATGCTCGGACCAATTTAGGTGCCGAAGTCGTGGAAGAAGTCCGTAAATATTTCCGTGAAAAAGTCTATGACACGATTATTCCAAGAAATGTCCGTTTATCCGAAGCACCAAGTCATGGTTTACCAATCATTGACTATGATATTCGCTCAAAAGGTGCCGAAGTGTATCAAGCACTAGCAAAGGAAGTGTTGGAGAATGAATAAAGGCAAAGGTTTAGGCAGAGGCATCGATGCCTTGTTTCAAGATATCGCAAAGCTAGAAGATGTCGACGTTAAGAACGAACAAGTGACAGAAATTCTATTAAACGAACTTCGTCCCAATCCTTACCAACCGCGGAAAACATTTGATGAAACCTCTTTACAAGAACTTGCAAACTCGATTCTACATTCCGGTGTGTTTCAACCGATTATTGTTCGTAAATCGGCAGTTAAAGGCTATGAAATTATTGCAGGTGAGCGTCGGTTCCGGGCTTCTAAATTAGCCGGCAAAGAAAAAATTCCCGCAATTATTCGCGAATTTGATGAAGAATCCATGATGCAAGTTGCTGTTTTGGAAAACTTACAAAGGGAAGATTTAAATCCGCTAGAAGAAGCAGAAGCCTATGAAATGCTAATGAAAAATTTGAAATTAACACAAGCGGAAGTCGCAGAACGTTTGGGCAAAAGTCGCCCGTATATTGCCAATTATTTACGGTTGCTAACCTTACCAGATGCGGTCAAAGCAATGGTTCAAAAACAAAGCATGTCAATGGGTCAAGCACGGACGTTATTAGGCTTGAAGAACAAAGAACAGCTATTGCCATTAGCTAATCGTTGTATTAAAGACAATTTAACGGTTCGACAATTAGAACAACTTGTCGCTGAATTAAACGAAACACAAGGCAAAAAGGGCAAAAAAGCGAAAAAAGCCATCAAAGAAAAACCCATTTATATTCGTGAAAGTGAAGACCGCTTAATGGATAAATTTGGGACAACCGTAGCGATTCAAGAAAAAGAAGGCAAAGGAAAAATTGAAATTGAGTACTTGTCCTCTTCGGATTTGGCTAGAATTTTAGATATTTTAGATATTCATTTTGACGAGGAATAAAAAGCAAAGTGAGAAAGTAAGACAGAAAGTCACAAATCCTTTTGCTAGTTTCGGTAAAAAATGGTATTGTAATCATGGTATTTTTATATAAGTAAGAGAAGAAAGAAGGCTTGGAACATGTATGATTTAGGCGATATTGTCGAAATGAAAAAGCCGCATGCTTGCCAAGCAAATCGTTGGCAAATCATTCGCATGGGCGCTGATATCAAAATCAAGTGCACGAATTGCGGGCATATTGTCATGATGCCGCGTCGTGATTTTACTAAAAAATTAAAAAAAGTAATCGAGAAAAAAGCAGACTAATGCTTTGATGCCTCTAATAGAAAAGAGAATAGACTGAGAGAAAGAGTGGAAAACAAATGGCACTAACAGCTGGAATTGTCGGCTTACCAAACGTTGGTAAATCGACCCTATTTAACGCAATTACAAAAGCAGGAGCAGAAGCTGCAAATTATCCCTTTGCAACGATTGATCCGAACGTCGGCATGGTTGAAGTACCAGATGCCCGTTTACAACGCTTGACAGAACTAGTAAAACCGAAAAAAACAGTTCCCACAACGTTTGAATTTACAGACATCGCCGGAATTGTTAAAGGTGCCAGCAAAGGAGAAGGGCTGGGAAATCAGTTTTTAAGTCACATTCGTCAAGTAGATGCAATCTGTCACGTGGTTCGTTGTTTTGATGACGAAAATATCATGCGTGAACAAAATCGGGATGCGGATTTCGTTGATCCTTTAGCAGACATTGATACAATTAATTTAGAGCTAATTTTAGCAGATTTAGATTCAATCAATAAGCGCTATACTCGCGTGGCTAAAATGGCGAAAGCAAAAGATAAAGAAGCGGTGGAAGAATTAGTTGTTTTAGACAAAATTAAACCAGTTTTAGAAGAAGGTTTATCTGCTCGTACGATTGAATTTACGCCAGAAGAAGAGAAAATTGTTAAATCTCTTTTCTTATTAACCACAAAGCCGGTCCTTTATGTAGCAAATGTTTCAGAAGATGAAGTGGCGGATCCAGACAACAACGAGTATGTACAACAAGTTCGTAATTTTGCAACCAGTGAAAATGCGGAAGTAATCGTAGTTAGTGCGCGAGCAGAAGAAGAAATTGCTGAATTGGATTCTGAAGAAGACAAGGCTGAATTTTTAGAAGCAATGGGCATTGAACAATCTGGCTTAGATCAATTGATTCGTGCGGCGTACGATTTGTTAGGCTTAGCTACCTACTTTACAGCTGGTGAACAAGAAGTTCGTGCGTGGACGTTCCGTAAGGGAATCAAGGCACCTCAAGCAGCTGGGATTATCCACAGTGACTTTGAACGAGGCTTCATTCGTGCGGAAACAGTTTCTTATGAAGACCTAGATAAATATGGCAATATGCAAGCTGCCAAAGAAGCGGGCCGTGTTCGTTTAGAAGGAAAAGACTACGTCGTTCAAGATGGCGATGTTATGTTGTTCCGTTTTAACGTTTAAAAAAATGTGCCCAACAAGCAATTTGTTTTGGGCTAAGCCCACATATTTAAGGCCATTCAGCCGTTTAGAAAGAGGTTCCCTCTACATGAGGGTGAGGAGGATACAACTATGGAAGCAGAAGCATTACGAGCAATCGTGGCTGAGAATCGTCAATTAGAACAGAATTTGACTAAAAGAAATGAACAATACATTTTTGACTTAAAAAAATCATTAAAAGCGGCTAATTTATCTGAAGAAGAGCTGGCATTGGCTCTACACGGTATTTTACCAGAATTAGTAGCCGGTCAAAAAACAGGTAAAACAGCCCGTCAGTTATTTGGCACTGTTTCAGAACGGACGGAAGCAATTTTAAATAAACCAGCAGAAGTCAAAGAACCAGCGGGCTGGATGATTTGGCTCGACAATACCTTACTATTACTTGGTTTATTAACAATCATGTTAGCGGCGATGTCTCTATTTTCAAAAGGAACCGCACAACCTCTCGGATTAACCACATATATCTTAGGTGCGATGGCTGGGGGTTATGTTTTCTATCTAATGCACAAATATGTTTACCGTTTTGATCGTCAAGGTGGCGACAAAAGCAAACGTCCTGGTTGGTTAAAAACGACCGCCATTCTATTTGGTGGGATGTTCTTGTGGATTGCAGTTTTCGCTGGTTCAGCGATGTTGCCACCAGTGATCAATCCCATTTTAGATCCGATGATTGCTTTAGTAATCGGTGCGTTAGCCTTTGTAGCACGCTATTTCTTCAAGAAAAAATACAATATTCAAGGTAGTTTCATGACACGTCAATAAACGGCGCGCGCTCAATTGTGAATGCGCTCGGCTGACGCAGAAACTGCAACAAGCAAAGTCGCTCTCTCAATAGAGCGTTTTAACAGTTAAAGCCTGGGGGATTAGTCGAAAAAACTAGTGTCCCAGGCTTCTGTTTTCAGAAGTTTGCTAAAGAAAGGAGCCTCTTATGGGACAACAAGTGAAGTCTTGGTGCCGTCAACACGAGCGGCTACTCATTTTTATTAGTTTTCTCTTATTAAGTGGACTTTCTCTCTATTTTGTCTATTTTCAAGAGAATTTTTTACGAGCAAGTGATTTCCGCTTTCATCAAAATCGGGTGGAAGGTCTCGCATTAGCAATTAAAAACAACGATTGGTTTCCTAAAATCAATTATTTTTTCTTGGGAGGCTATGGCTATGCCTCTAGTTTGTTTTATCCAGATGCGTATCTTTATTTACCTGCGCTTTTGCGTGTTCTGGGGCTTTCCTTTGTCGCTAGTATGGCAATTTTTGTGTTTGCGGTAAACTTGGCAACATTCAGTCTTACTTATTATGCAGGCCGATTAATGGCGCTCTCTAAAAAAAGAAGCTATCTCTTTGCTATTTTGTATGGCTTATCTATTTACCGCATGCAAGACTTGTTTAATCGCCAAGCGTTAGGAGAATTTTTGGCGCTAAGCTTTTTTCCGTTGGTCTTAGCGAGCCTGTTTTTATTACGAAAGGGAACCACGAAATGTTGGCCGTTGTTAACGCTGGCGATGACTGGGATTGGGTTGGCTCACTTTATTTCTATTGAAATGGTTTCTATTTGGATTGGGTTATACATTCTGTTTTATTGGCAGCAGTTTTTTAAAAAGGAGGTCCTGTGGGCATTAGCGAAGGCTGCAGGTCTGACGCTGCTTTGGCTGGCCTTTTATCTTTTACCAGTTGCTGAACAAATGAAAAATCAAGTGTTTAAAGTTACATCCAATCCACTCACTTATATTTCCGAAAGAAGTTATCCTATTGTTTCTCTTTTCATTAATAGTTTAAAGAGCAGTGTTTTTCACGCGAAAACAGCGAATCTAGGAACCCTTTTGTTTGTGGGACTTGTTGTAGCAGTGGTTTCGCTTGCCAGCAAAAAAATTCAGAACAAACGGTTTATTGGTTTGACGCTGGTACTCTTATTGATGGTTACTACGCTTTTTCCTTGGCACTGGCTGAACCACACGCCTTTAAATACGATTCAGTTTCCTTGGCGGTTTTTAGGGATTCTTTCCGTAATGCTCGCTTTTTTCATTGCACAAGACGAATGGGGCGTTTTCCGTAAATCTTGGACTGTGGCTTTGTTGGTTTTCCTTGCCATCAGCAATTTAGGCATTTATCAATATCAAAGTATTCAGTCACAACAAGGACGCCTGTTAACAAAAGCTGAGTATGAGCAACCAATGCCTTTTTATATCGGTGCGGGCCATGAATATTTGCCAGATGAAATCAATTATCAGGAATTATTGAAACAGAAAAAACGACAACTTGATTATTCGGCAGAACAAGTAACCATTACAAACGTTAGAATGCCTTATGGGAAAATTTCATTTGACTACCAAGTGGTGAATCAATCAGCGAAGGTGACCGTTCCTTTTATTTATTACTTAGGCTATCAAGCCACGATTCAAATGAAAAACCAAACGGGCGCTAAAAAAATGAACCTAACCAATCAAGGAGGCTTAGCCGCTCTTTCTTTATCTGGTACAGGACATGTCGACATCCGTTACCAAAGAACAAAAGTGCAAAAAATAGGGACAATGATGACCTTGCTTTCTGTTGGTGGTTTTGGATTTAGCCGATTTTTACAACAAAAAAAGAAACACAAGATAAAAGAACAACGATGAAAGTAGGACCTTAATTAGGAAGAGTTGAATAGAGGACAAACCGATTTCGGCATTTTGTCCTTTATTCCTCATTGATTATTTAAACAAATCTAGTTGACTTCCTTAGTATTATCTGTTATTTTCATATATAAAATTAAGTCGAGGAGTGGACAAAAAAATGTCAAATTGGGAAACAAAATTTGCGAAAAAAGGTCTTACATTTGATGATGTGCTATTAATCCCTGCAGAAAGCCATGTCTTACCAAATGATGTAGACATGAGTGTACAATTAGCTAAAAATATCAAGTTAAATATTCCATTGATGAGTGCCAGTATGGATACTGTTACAGATAGTAATATGGCAATTGCGATGGCTCGTCAAGGTGGACTAGGTGTCGTACATAAAAATATGACTGTCGCCCAACAAGCAGACGAAGTACGTAAAGTCAAACGTTCTGAAAGCGGCGTTATCATTGATCCATTCTTTCTAACACCAACAAACTTAGTAGCGGATGCAGAAGAATTAATGAGTCGTTACCGTATTAGCGGTGTGCCAATTGTAGAAACAATGGAAAACCGTAAATTAGTCGGAATTATTACAAACCGTGATATGCGTTTTGTAACGGACTACCAAATCAAAATCGAAGAAGTCATGACAAAAGATCATTTAGTCACTGCGCCAGTTGGCACATCTTTAAAAGATGCAGAAAAAATCTTACAAAAACATAAAATCGAAAAATTACCAATCGTTGATGAAGCAGGTCGCTTAAGTGGCTTAATTACAATTAAAGACATTGAAAAAGTGATTGAATTCCCAAATGCTGCCAAAGACGAACACGGTCGTTTACTTGTGGCGGCAGCAGTCGGTGTCACTAGTGATACGTTCGAACGTGCGGAAGCATTATTAGAAGCAGGTGCCGATGCGATTGTTATCGATACTGCACATGGCCATAGTGCCGGCGTTATTCGCAAAATTAAAGAAATTCGTGAAACGTTCCCTGAAGCAACATTAATTGCTGGTAATGTTGCCACTGCTGAAGCAACCAAAGCATTGTATGATGTCGGCGTTGACGTTGTCAAAGTTGGTATTGGACCTGGTTCAATTTGTACAACACGTGTCGTTGCTGGTGTTGGTGTTCCTCAATTAACAGCGATTTATGATGCTGCTTCTGTAGCTAGAGAATATGGTAAAGCAATTATCGCTGATGGCGGTATTAAATATTCTGGTGATATCGTGAAAGCCTTAGCTGCTGGTGGCCATGCTGTAATGCTAGGAAGTATGTTAGCTGGTACAGATGAATCTCCAGGCGAATTTGAAATTTATCAAGGCCGTCGTTTCAAAACTTACCGTGGCATGGGCTCATTGGGCGCAATGGAAAAAGGATCAAGTGATCGTTACTTCCAAGGAAGTGTCAATGAAGCAAACAAATTAGTGCCAGAAGGAATCGAAGGACGTGTCGCTTACAAAGGAAGCGTTTCTGATATTGTCTTCCAATTAATCGGTGGCTTGAAATCAGGGATGGGTTACGTCGGTGCAGCAGACCTGAAAGCGTTGCGTGAAGAAGCACAATTTGTTCAAATGAGTGGTAACGGATTGAAAGAATCACATCCACATGACGTTCAAATCACAAAAGAAGCACCAAACTATTCTGTTCAATAAAATAAAAGCTGATTTTTTTGAAATTTAAAAGAGGCAGACGTCATTTCGACGTCTGCCTCTTTTTCTGTAGAATGAAGGAGTTGCTTCTGTTTCCACCGTTTATCAGGCTCCTTTTTCTGTAGAATAAAAGCCGTTATCTGATATCAGACAACGACCTTCATCTTCCCTTTATTTAATAACTGTTAGGTTACCCATGTAAGGTACTAGGACTTCTGGTACAGTCACAGAGCCATCTTCGTTTTGGTAGTTTTCTAAAATAGCAGCGACTGTCCGTCCTACGGCTAAACCAGAACCATTGAGTGTATGCGCATATTGGACTTTATCATTTTCATCACGGTAACGAATCATCGCACGGCGCGCTTGGAAATCTTCACAGTTTGAGCATGAACTAATTTCACGGTATGTCTCTTGAGCGGGAATCCAAACTTCCAAGTCATAAGTTTTCGCAGCTGAGAAGCCCATGTCACCTGTTGAAAGAGCCATGACACGGTAAGGTAATCCCAGTTTTTGCAGAATTTCTTCGGCATTATTCGTCATTTTTTCTAATTCCTCATAAGAATGCTCTGCATCACTAAATTTAACCATTTCGACTTTATTAAATTGGTGTAAACGAATTAATCCTCGTGTGTCACGACCAGCGCTACCAGCTTCAGAACGGAAAGAAGGGCTCAAGGCCGTAAAGTAAATCGGTAAATCCTTGCCATCTAAAATTTCATTGTTGTAGTAATTGGTTAAAGGGACTTCCGCAGTTGGAATTAACGTTAAATCCGTATCTTGTAATTGGAAGACATCTTCTTTAAATTTAGGAAATTGGCCAGTCCCGAACATGGCGGTGTCATTAACGATATAAGGCGTAATCATTTCTGTATAGCCATGTTCATAAACATGTAAATCTAACATGAAGTTGTATAACGCACGTTCTAAGCGTGCACCTAAGCCTTTGTAATAAACAAAACGGCTACCAGCTACTTTGGCACCACGTTCAAAATCTAGAATGCCTAAGTTTTCAGCGACTTCCCAGTGTGGTTTTGGTTCAAAAGCAAAAGTTCTTGGTTCACTCCAACGACGTACTTCTACATTTTCTTCTTCACCAGCACCAACAGGCACAGAATCATCTGGCAAGTTCGGTAAAGTAGTTGTGATCCCACGTAGCTCTTCGTCAATAGCATTAATTTCTGCATCTAACGCTTTAATATTACCGCCGACTTCTTTCATTTCCGCGATTTTGGCCGTTGCATCTTCTTTGTTCCGTTTTAATTGAGCAATTTCAGCAGACACATCGTTCCGGTATTTTTTCATTTCTTCGACTTTGACTAATAAATCACGGCGACTTTCATCTAAACGCAGAAATTCCACTAAGATTTCTTCTTTCACACCACGGGTTTGTAGCTTTGCTTTTACTTCGTCAAAATTTTGACGCATCATTTTTACATCTAACATATTTTTTCCTCCTTAAAATTAGTACATAATCAATAATAACTGTTGTAGAAAACAACAAAAAAGCCATCTCACCCCAAAAATAAATATTCTTGGGACGAAATGACTGGAAATCTCGCGGTACCACCCAAGTTCAGTAATGTTACTGCCCTTGATTTGCAGATAACGGCTGCAGACCGTTCCAACTTATTTCGCTGGACACCTGGAAGAGACGGACTTCTTTATAGATGAATGTTTGCTCGCACCCCCGCAAACTCTCTGGAATTCAGTGCCATAAATACTTTTTCTCTTAGTTTTCTCTTTTCTATAGAATACCGAAAAAGTTCAGGGATGTCAATTAACTCTCTGATTTCTTGTTGGTACGCTGTAAGGGTAGATGAATAATAAAGGAAGTCCACTTTTGATCAGACTTCGCATAAATATATCCACCATGTAAAGCGACAATACTTTGTGCAATAGCCAGACCTAAACCAGTACCACCCGTTTCTTGTGATCGGGATTCTTCGACACGATAGAAGCGGTCAAATAACTGATCTAAAGAATGTTTAGGGATAGCTGGTCCATCATTGCGAACAGCGATAATTGCTTCGGTGCCGACTTTGTCTACTTCCATTACAATATGATGGCCGCCTTTGCCATATTTCAAAGCGTTTGAAAGAAGGTTGTTAAAGACTCGGACTAGTTTTTCTGTATCGCCTTCCATCATTAAAGAAGCTGGATTGGCTTTTACTTGGATTTGCATATTAATCTTTTTCGCTTCCAATTCAAAATCGGCAGCAAGCTGTTCAATTAATTGTGCCATATCAAAAGTCGTCGTATGAATCGGTACACTTGGTTGACGGACTTTTGTATATTCAAAAAGATCATCAACTAATAATTTCATTTGTTTCGCTTTGACGTAAGCGGTATGCGTATATTTCAGTAAATCTTCTTGGCTATGAAATTGACGATCTTCAATCAATCCCAGATAACCAATAATAGAAGTTAACGGTGTCCGAATATCATGACTGACATTCGTAATTAATTCATCTTTTGATTTTTCAATTCGCCGTTCATCTTCAATGGCTGCGACAGTACTATCCACCAGACCGTTAATACTCGTCACGACTTTTGCTAAATCACCACTTAATTCAAACGGAATGCGGTGATTGTAATTACCATCAGCGATGTAATGTAACTCACTGATAATATGACGCAATTGCATTTGATGGTAGCGACGAATTAAGCGCCAATAGAGAACAGCTGCATCTACTAAAAAGAAAATAGGTAAGACAAATTTATTCCAGCTCCAAAACAAATCAGTATTTAATTCTTTAGCGACCGCATCCTTAGTGGCCCAGATGACACCAGCTAAGGGCGAGTTTTCACTAAGTAGTTGTCCTAAAAGGAACATAATTGAGACATTTAATAGTAGTAATAAAACAATTGTCACAATTGCTTCTGCTAATAACTCGCTGATTTCTTTAGAAGTTAAGGTAATTCGTTTTTGTTTTTCAATCTTTTTAGGTTTAACGAGCATCGATCTTATATCCAACTCCCCACACTGTTTGAATGACTTTTTCTCCACCAGTTGCTTCTTCAATCTTATCCCTTAAATGACTGACGTGAACCATCACGGTTTTAGCAGAAACAATACTTTCTTGTTGCCACACACGCTCAAAAATTTCATCCGCACTAAACACACGATTTGGATGACTAGCTAATAGATAGAGGATACCAAACTCAAGAGCGGTTAATTGAATTTCTTTTCCTTCTATTGTTTTGACTTCGTGAGAGTCCTTATTAATCATTAATGGGCCGACTTCTAATTCATCGGGTTCTTCTTTGGTTAATTGCATTTGGCTTCTACGTAAAATAGACTTTACCCGAGCCATTACTTCTAAAGGATTAAAAGGCTTGGTGACATAATCGTCTGCACCAGCAACTAAGCCTTTGATTTTATCCATATCGGTTGTTTTTGCTGTTAACATAATAATTGGAATTTGCGATTCTTTTCGAAGTTCTTTCACTACTTCCATTCCATCCATGATTGGCATCATAATGTCCAAGATTAATAAATCGATATCTGGTGTTGTGTGCAATTTGGATAACGCTTCTTTTCCATCATAAGCTTTCACGACTTCGTATCCTTCATTATGAATATAAATACTCAATAGTTCTACAATTTCTTTATCATCATCTGCAACTAAAATTTTCATAAGCGTTCATTTCCTCCATATATAAAAAAATCTCTTTTCCATATTTTAACAAATAATTGCTAAAAAGGACAAAATCCTTGATATATTACGATAAATTTAGAAGATTTTGCTAAAAGTTAATAAACTATAGCCAAAAAAGGATGAAAGGGGGTAAAAAACGAACGAAAATACCTATACCAATCATAATAATCGGTATTGAAAAAAAGTTTAAAAAAAGTGAAAATAATGATTGACCAATGCTTGAAATCTTGGTATATTATTACATGTCGCAAGGCGAGTCACACAGCTGAGCGATTCAGAAATCAATAATTAAATAACAATTCTTGATTTCAAATCTCTCGAAAAAAGTTTGAAAAAACAACAAAAAAGTTGTTGACAAATAACAAACGAGATGATAAGATATAGAAGTTGTCACAACAGACAACAACAACCGAGCAAAACAACTTAAAAAAACTTTTTTAAAAAAGTTCTTGACATTCAAACGAAAGTTTGTTATGATATAAAAGTTGCTGCGAGGTAACGTAGACCTTTGAAAAC